>Ga0233415_10000029_pt1 | contig 63275 bp, 73 predicted proteins | sample Na_anoxic_12_MG_FD_188631 | JGI IMG/M metagenome (GOLD analysis project Ga0233415, IMG submission 188631) | Seawater microbial communities from Saanich Inlet, British Columbia, Canada - Na_anoxic_12_MG | ecosystem: Environmental > Aquatic > Marine > Inlet | place: Canada: British Columbia...
GATGTAGTTACTGAAGATGTAGTTACTGAAGATGTAGTTACTGAAGATGTAGTTACTGAAGATGTAGTTACTGAAGATGTAGTTACTGAAGATGTAGTTACTGAAGATGTAGTTGCTGAAGATGTAGTTGCTGAAGATGTAGTTGCTGAAGATTTAGTATTTCCTGATGATGAAGGTTTTGACCTATATAGAAGCGACATCAACTATGATACATTAACGGATAACGAGGTTGTTCTTGATGAGAATGAAGCTGCGTATATGGAAAAACTTATTCAAAAAAGAATAGCTTTAAGTAAAATGCCAGACGTTGGAAGTTCAAATGCAGATGGGCGAGTAGAAATATTAAAATCTATTGCCAATGACAGCACTCTTACGGACAAAGAAAAAAAGGCTATATATAGAAGATATAGATATATAGATGACCTTCATCATGATTATTTAGGTGATTTTAATAATTCTCCATATCAGATAAAAGCTAGAGAAATTTTAAAGTCTAATATGACTATACCTGAAATGGATAAAGCATTAAAAGATGCTGTTGATACATTAGATAGAAAAGAAAAAAAAAAAATCCCGCTAACAAAACCAGTGGATGATAGTATAGCTGTTTTAGAAAATTATGAAGGCTTTATAAACGGAAGTCCTACTGCTGATATTTTTACTAAATTAATTAAAGATAAAACATATTTTCTAGGAGCTAAAGGAACAGGTAATTGGACTATGAAAGATGAAAAAAATGTGCAAACAAGTGTAGATAGTATCGATTGTTCTGGAGCAATATGTACTATTAGAAATGCACAAGGAGGTAAATACGATCTTAATTACACTAATGCCAAAAAGTTTGTGGAGTTAGCGAAACAAAGAAATATTCCGATAGAATCAGCTAAAGATGGTAACCTAATACTTATGAATGTTGATGGGGATGGTATTGATCATATTGGTTTTATTGTTGTTGACGAAAATGGAAAAAAATACATAGCAGAGTCTTCTAGTTCGTATGGAGGAACAACAATAACGGAATTTGATAAGAGAATTGCAGACCTTACAAAAAGAAAACCAGAATTTAGTTACGAAATTGTATCAGATACCAAACAAAAATAATGGATAAAGTAGAAAAGTTATACCAGTTATATTTAAAAGAAGGAATGATTTCTGAAGCAATTTCTTTAGAAAGATTTAGAAATATTACTCCAGATCAACAAGCTTCTATATTGGAGGTATCAAGAAAAAGAAAATTAATTTCTCCAGAAACATCTTTAGAGTCTTTTCAAAGTATCTGGGGAAATACAATGCCTCAAGAACAGCAAGTTATTAAAGCTCCTGAAGTTGTAGAGAATAATTCATTTTCTGGTAATTCTGACATTCAAGCAAGTTCTGGTGCTTTTCCAAAAGTAGATAAAGAGGCTATGAATTCTGATTTAATTAAAGAAGAAACCTCTGAAACTGTTACAGAAGGTGTTGAGTATGATGCAAGAGAAGATGAAAGCAGTGTGTTTAGGGAGAACATTATTATTGATAAAAACGCAACTCCTTTAGAGCGATCTTTAGCTTTTGTAAATGATGATTTGTTTAAAAGAGACGAAGGGCCTGTTGTTGAATTGTTAGACTATCATTTTCCATTTGAAGAGTATGGTTTCAAATTTGAGGAAAGTGGGATTTTGGATAATGTTACAGTAACTGCTCCCGATGGAGTTACTAAAGAAACATTTGGTATTGATTCTGGAGGAAAATTATTTTCATCATTTCAAGACAACTCTGAAGAGTCTAGAAAACTTAGAGACTTTATAAGAAATAATGCTGATCAAGAGAAAAGAGACGAAGAAATTACTAAAAAGTATTTTTCGGTAGAGGCGATGAATTTTGACATAGATTTTTTTACAAAACAAAACAAACAGCTTACAAAAAATGCTACTGATTATTTTGAAAGAAAAAAAATAAATGAAGCTGAACTAACAAGAATGAGAAACTCTCCAGGCACATTTACTCAACAAGAGTATGATCTGCAAATTATGGAGAAAAATTATCTTAGAAATCAAGAGAATGTATTAAAAGATCAATACGAACAGTTCCAGGAAACAGCAGGTCAGTTAGACTTAACTACTGGTAACTATGTCTTAATGAAAGAGAAGCAAGGTGAAGTAGTCACTACTGCTATTGGTGGCGCATACAACAAGTTTTTAGAGGGTACAAGCAGTATAATATCTACAGGTATTGGATCAGGACTAGATATATATTACGAGGCAGCACAAGCAGCGTATGGCAATGATTATGGTTATACTGAAGAGGAGTATAGAGATGAATTTATAAGGGTTTACGAAGGGTATAAAGGATTAGAAGTTCCAGAATCAGCAAAAGAATCTAAAGAAGGGTTTGAGAAATGGACAGCAACCTTAAAAGATAGCGATGTTGATAGGGTTAAAGCTTCAGCTACTACAGCATCTAAAAGAGATGGTGTCAGAATAAACTATGATGCAGAAGGTCAGGTTATTGGTGAGTCAACTCACAAAATGAGAGCAGAAACCGATGGCAATGGAAATTGGTTTGCATTTCCTACATTATTTCAAAACGAAGATGGAAGTTGGGATGACACATATGAGAAGCAGATTGAAAAATCTGAAAGAAATTGGAAGGGCGCTTATGAAGAGGCTAAAAAAAGAGGTGAGCTTGTAAGTTTTGGATCGGATGAAGAGGCGGCACTTGCGTATGCAGATGGTTCTTGGAAAGAAAATTACGGTGCAAAACAAACAGCTACATTGGCCTCAGCACAACCTACAGGAGACTTAGAAGGTAATATGTTTACTGGTCAATATAAGGTTGTAAAAAACGATCCTAGATTACAAAACCTTAATTTTGATCAATACGACATAGCAAAAGGTGTAAAAATTCCTTTTGAATCAACTAGTATGATTGGCCAACCATTACTTCAATGGAATAGTCCTGAAGTGTGGAGTAAAGAGGAAGATGATTGGGTAAAAGCTCCAGGATCTTTTGGGGAGTCTAATGTTTTTGATCAGGTTGATGCTTTAGTTGGAGACCAGAAAATAAAGGGTAAAAAAAATGCTGTAAAAGAAATCTCAAGAAACCTTCTTGTTGAAACTATTGGCGCAGACAACGTAAGTAATCAAAGAATTGAGGCTCAGATGAATCAAGGTGGAGCAGCAGGTATTTTTGCAACTGGATATTACGGAGCATTTGAATCTGTACCAGCTTTATTACCAATGATTTATGGTGCAGTTAAAAATAGAAAATTAGTAAAACCTAAAGGGCCAGCAGGTAAAAGTTTAAAAGCTATTAAAGGTAGATTAATTCAATCTTTAAAAAACTATGCTACTGATGGATATCGCCAGACTTCTTTATTAGCCATGGCAGCTCTTCATTCAGACAAACTAAATGAGCAAATGGAAAATAACCCTGAGTTTGAGTGGGTTACTGAAAATGAAAAAAAAGCTCTTATTCTACCATTAGCTACCACTTCAGCTATCTTAGAAACTTTAGGGTTTAGAATGCTTTTAAAGGGTACTTCTGGTACAAAAATATTAACTGGCATTACTACTGCTGCTTTAAGGCAATTGCCAAAAGGAGCAACTCCTGCAATGTTTAGAAGAGCAGTAGTTAATATAATGGACAATCAGTTTACAAGAAGAGTTGGTAAAACTGGTGTTGCTAAATTTATTAACAGAGCAACTCCTGGTGTGTTAGCAGAGGCTGAAACAGGTTTTTTTCAAGAATACACCGATATTGAAGGGAAAAACATATATAATGCTTTTAAAGGTAAGGAACTATTTAAAAATCCTGAAAGATGGTCTGAAGAGTACTGGACTCAAATAGGTAAAGCCGCAGGAGCAGAGGCTGTGGGTGGTTTTGTTTTGGGAGCGCCAAGTTCTATAACCGCAGCATTTACCTCTAAACAAAAAATTACTGAGGTTAATGAAGAGATGATTACGTTGTTTGACAAAATTTTTGTAAACAAGAATAATAGTCAAGATGATGCGGCTACAGCAATAAAAGCTTATGAGGCTAGTGTTCAGCAGAAAATGGATGAAGGTCTTATAAGCAGATCTCAAGGCGCAGATATGCTTAATGACTTTAGAACTTTACAGGCTGCGGCTACAGATGCAAATATAGCTACAGATTTAAATGAAAAACAAAAAGCTAAAGCCATAGAGTTGTTTTTCCAAAAAAGACAGCTAGAGGTTAAAATGTCTCAAACAAACAAAAACCTTCCAGAGTATCAAGAACAACAAGAAATGCTTGAGCAAATTGAGTACAGCATTTCTTTGCTAGGAAAAAACCAGGCAGATCAACAGTCTCAAAGAGAGATAGAGGAGCAAGGGATTGAAACCTATGTTGAGGTTACAGAAGAAGAGGTAATGGAGGCTTTAAAACAGGATGGCATTGAAGCTCCAACTGAGCAACAAAAGATAGATAAATCAGACGAACTAAAAAAAACAAAACAAAATGGCTTACAAGAGCAAAGCACAGAGGGAGTGGTTCAGGAAGAATCTGCCGAAGGTGGCGGAGAGGTGGGACAAACTGTACCCAGTAACGAGCAATCTACCAACGAGAGTACAGAAGAAACCGAAACCAATATTGAAGAGACAGCCGAAGAGGAAGTAAGTCCTGAAGAAAAAATAGACTACAAACAGCAAGAAGTTGAAGAAAGAAAAAACCTTTCAGCGCTTCAGCAAAAAGGTAGAGATTTAAAAATATTAGGAAAAAAACTAAGCAAAATATACGGAAATTTAATAACTGGTAAAACACAAGGTGATTTACAGGATAAATATGAGGCTGCTTCTGTTTTAAAAGAGAATGACAAAAAAATAAGCGAAAACGAAAAAGCTATAGATAACTCTAAAAGAAATATTCAAAAAATTAAAGCTGAAGCTAAAGAAAAAGCTAAAGCAGATAAAAAAGCTAAAAGAAAAAAAATAGAGGTTAAACCTGAAAAGGGGTTATCTGTAACTAAAAAGATTGAACAAAGATTAAAGACTATTTCAAACCTTATAGGTCAAAAGAAAATATTAAATAGATTAAAAATATTTGAAAAATCTCCTCTTCCTCAAAATTATTTTAATCTTGGAAAAACAGAGGTAGAGCTGGTAGATGGTACTACTGTGAAAGTAAAAGATATAATGGATATGTCTTTTAAAGAATTTACAAACTTTGTAGATGGTTTAAATAAATCAAAACCTAAAGTAGAAGAAAATTATGAGAAATCATTAAAAGGATTGTCTTTAAAAGCATTAAAAGGTCTTAAAAATAGTGTTATTTCTAGTATAAATAAAGGTGAAAAAGAAGTTAGAGAGTTAGGTAAGAAATTTCTACCTAATTATAAGGGTAAATTAACTAAACAAGATAATGATAATTATACTGCTGCTTCAAATAAAATATTTAATTTAAAAAATAAACTTGATTTAATTAATAAGGCTATTAGTAAAATAGAATCAGAGCCTAAAGCAGAGCCTAAAGCAGAGCCTAAAGTAGAGCCTAAAGCAGAACCTAAAGTAGAGCCTAAAGTAGAAGAAGAAGTTGCTGAAGATGAAGAGGTAGATCAGCAGACAAAAGATGACCTTGACGAGTTTTTTGAAGGGCAATCTACAGAGCAAACAAAGTCTGAGCCTTCAATTAGTTTAAACCGATCTAAGGGTGAATTAAGATTATCTAAAACAGATCCAGTTAAAATAATCAAGGCTGTAAAAAAAGCTGCCAAAGCAATGATTAAAACTTTTCCTAGTGTAAAGTTTGTTTTGCATGATTCAACAGAGCTGTTTAGTAAAGCTACAAAAGGAAGAAGAGGTAGAGGTTATTTTGATCCAACTACAAAAACCATACACATAAACATGGAGACTGCTTCTGTGATTAGTGTTGGTCACGAGGTAACTCATGCTATTGCAAACCATCTCATATCTACAGATGCAAAGGCAGAGGTTGTTTTTGATAAAGTTTTATCTAGTTTACAAAGAATATTAAAAGGTACAAATCCTGAGTTATTAGAAAAAGTAGAGAAATTTTCGAAAAGGTATTCAGACAAAACATTAAGAAGTGAAGAGGCGGCATCTGAATTGATGGGTATCTTATCTGAAAACTGGAGTAAACTAAGTAGACCAAAAAAGAACAAGATTATTGATCTTTTAGATCGTTTCTTCAAAAAGTTACGTATACCATCTCCTTTTAAAAACAACCTAAATAAAACTGATGAGGCTGTACTTGAATTTTTCAACACTGTTTCTAAAAAAATAAGAGAGGGAGAGTCAATAGCTATTGAGGATGTCAGTATTTTATCGGAGTTAGCCACTGAAGTTGAAGCCGAAGGAACTAACCCTATAGGTAATCCTACCGAAATAAACCCACCAAGAGCAGGGAGAGAAAGTAAAATTGACTTCAAAGATTCCTATGATATGTCTTTGGTTACTCCTAAAAATAAAATAAACTTATCATCTTTAATAGAAAATATAATTAGTAATGATCAGAAAGTTTGGTTTTGGGTAGCTGATCAATTAGGTTTAGGAGATGGCATGGATGCAGGCCCTAGCTTTGCTTTGCAGCCTGAAAACATAAAGAAAAAAGCAATATGGGCTAGTGGGTTAGATAATAAAAAATTAGAGAGAAACATTAGTGCAGCTGATTTTATATTTATTATTAGTGGCTCTCCAGAAACTAGTAAACTATTCAACAAAAAAGTATTTGATAAGTATACTGATATCTTGGGTGATTATAACTCGTTTAAAAAGAAAGCATTAGAAACTAATCCTGTTAAGGCTATTAGAGAAACTTTACAAGAGTTTGATAGCTGGGCCGCAATGAGAAAAAGTCCAAAAAGAAAAACTTTTTTAATAGCGGTAAATGTGCAATCGACAAAGCCTAACACTAAATTTCATAAATTAGTAAACACATTAGGAGGTTTTGTAGACCTTCAGTCTTTAAGAGATGGTTTTTACAGAGAAAATAATTTTGTTCAAAATGATATAATGTTGGTTTTAAAACCAACAGGTATAGGTGAAAAATCTAACCACTCTACATATTCTACAGATATATTAGGAGAGGTAGTAGGTGTTCCTGATATTAAATTAAATGCAGAGGAGATAATGCCTCAAGAAATTAAAGATAAAATAAAAGGTAAAAATGTCGCTGAAAAAACTTCAAGTATAGCTCCTTATGGTGGAGCAGTAGGAACTGCGGTAAAGAATATAACCAAACCTTCTAGAAAAGGTAGAGAGCAACTTCCAACACTTCAAGAAGTAGAAAGTAGAATAACTAACCGAGCAAGATTCATGAAGGTAGTTGAAGACTATGGCATGAAAAAAGAAGGGTACATGAGTTATAAATCAGATCTTGGGCCACTACAAAGAGCAGTTAGAGAATATGGCTTTAGAATAGAGACCAGGTATATAACTGAAGGAAAACGAAGAGGTACGCCAACTGGATACTTTCTTACTACAGGTAGAAATGCTGAAGGATTTCCTGTAATGTATAACCCTAAATTAAGAGAGTTAAAAACATTAGAAGATCAAAAACCTAAAAGAAAAGGTAGAGAGCAAATGCTTGACAAAGAAAGTGAAGCAATTAAAATTGTAATGCTGGGTAGAGAAGAGGGTGGATTTACTGATTCAGAAATAAAATACTACTTAAAAAAGAGAGGCTTTAATGCTAAAGATATAAAAATAGCATTAGCTATTGATCCTGAATTGTTTCCTTCATTTCCAAAAAGCTTTGGTAATGTAATTGGTGGATTTAAGAATGGAGTAAAGTTATTGGCTAAAATAAATAAATTCCATAAAAAAGTAATAGAAGACAATAACAACAAAAAGAAATATAAGCAGGAAAGTCTTAATAAATTAGTAAACAAGACTATTGAGTATATGTATACTACACCTGAATATAAAGCTTTAGGAGTAAAAGGTAGTAGAATGACATCTAAACAACAGGCTTTAGAGGTTGATTTGTTAGATTACTTATCTCCAGGAATTAAAACTTTTAATGGAGCAAGAGTTCGCGCTTTAAATAAGCAGATTAGAAACACTAAATTTAGTGAGAAAAATTTAAAAAGAATTCAAAGATCTTTAAGGTTGTACATAAGAACTGTAATGCCTAGAAATTTATTAGGTAAAGCTGCCTATATAAAATTAATAGACAAAATAAATGCAGTAGACGAAACTAATTATGATGCTGTTGTTGCTGAAATTACCGATATAGCTACAGAATTGGCTAATAAAAACCTAAATAAATCTATACTAGATATTTTAAATGAAACCTTTACAGAAATTCAATCAGGCAGGCTTAAAGGTGTTAAGGTAAGTCAAGAGGTTAAAGATAGAATATATAAAATAGCTCAAAACACTATAGGTTATGTTCCAGGGAAGAAGGGAAGTCAAGGAAAAATTCCAAATAAAGACACTGCTAAAAACTGGGACATTACTAATGAAGATATGGTTGCGCACTCAGAAATGTTAAGGCAAAAAATTAGAAGTCTTGAAACTGAAACCGTAATAATAAATGGAGAAAAGGTACTTGTCAACAAAAATTTTACAACTAAAGAGGCACGAGAAATTTCAGATTTAGCTGTAGCGCTTCAGTACAGCGAAGCTTTAGTTAGCTTTGCAAATAACGATCCTTTACAGACAAATGCACTTGAGCAGGTTTTATTTAACTTACAACAACTGCAAGAGTTTGGTATTTCTGGATTACAACTACAACTTTTAAGAAACGCAACAGCGTACATGAACAACGCCATAAATATATTGCAAGATATGGGCGTTATTATTAATCCTTTAAAAGAACTTGAAGCTGAAGGAAAAGAGAATATTACTCAAGACGATGTTCTTAAAAAGTTTAAAGAGTTAAAAGAAAAAATACGAATTGATGCTGAAAGAGGAAGGGTTAAAAAGGTTGGTGTAAGGAAAAGATTAAGCTTACAGGTTAGTCAAATTGCTAAGTATGTTAATACAAAACTAGGTACAGCAGAAGATTTAACTGGTCTAATGGATAGAATTTCATTGTCTACTGGAGATTTATTTGGTGGTATAACACAAGAGATTGTTACTAAAGAAGTTAGAAAAGCAAGCAGAATTTTTAAGGGAAGGATGCTTAAACATGAGTTAGAATTTGGTATAAAAATGACTGAATTGTTTGGTAAAAAGTGGCTGAAAAAGAACAGACAAAACAACAGGCAGACAGATCAAATTATTATAAGTGAAGCAAAGCAAATTGTATTAGAAAATGAAAGAGACAGAATCTTAAAAGATAAAAAAATGTCTTCTGGAGAACAGCAAGTTTTGATTCAAGCAATTGATAAGGAGATCAATAGTAATGTAAAAATGATATCTCAAAACGAGTTGCTGTATTTTAGAAATCAGGGGTTAGATCCATCTTTAAATGCTTCTTTTGAAGCTACTTTCAAGCCTACACCATTAACTGGTGACCTGGCTTATTTAAATAAAGAGTTTGACAACAAAAATGAATACACATCTAGGATACAAGAAGAAATAACCAAAAAAATAGATCCTAAATTAATTGAGTTAGGAGACTGGATGGTAAGAGATTTTTATCCAAAACAATACGAGCATTATAATAACACTTATAAGGAAATATATAGAACTGATATGCCTTGGAATCAAAATTATGCTGGTAGACTATATAGAGCATCAGAAACCGACATTGTAGGTTTAGATTTACTAGATATGCAAGGTAATCAAACCTGGATTTCAAATGCTAATGCAGCGAGTACAAAATCTAGACAAGAGAGTAATAGTGCTATTATGCAGACAAATGCTGTAGATGCATTGTTAAATTATACTCGTGACATGGAATATTTTGCTGCCTACGCTATTCCAGTTAGAAATATTAATAAAATGTTTTCAGACAAAGCGGTAAAATCTGTTATTTCTGAAAAATTTGGAAAAGATATAAATAGGTACATAAACGATCAAATTACAAAAATTGCAAACAAGGGTGCAAAACATCAAAAGGATGCTGGTTTAATTAATTTCTTCAATAATACTTTTTTATTATCTCGACTAGGTTTAAACCCAACATTAGTATTAAAGCAAATGACATCTTTCGTTACTTATGGTAATGATATTGGATACAATAACTGGTTAGCTCAAGCTGGAAAAACTGGATGGAGTGGAATATCAAGTGATATGAGAGAAATAATGGATAACTCTGTTGTTTTACAAGACAGATATGGCGCTCCTATTACTAGGGTTTTAGAAACTTATCAAGATGAAGGCTTTAAAAAGTTAGATGGACAGAACGATGCGATTAACAAGTATTTTAATAAGGAAAATCAAAACACTTTAGTAAAAGCTTTAATGGCATTCACTATGGCTGGTGATAAGGGTGCTATTATGCTGGGTGGTATGCCTAACTACAGATACTACAAAGAGCAGTTTAAAAAACAAAACCCTAATGCCACTAATCAAGAGGCTATTGACTATGCTATTGTAAAATTTGAGGCTGACACATTAAGAACTCAGCAGTCCTACGACCTACAAGACAAAGATTACTGGCAAACGAGTAATGCTTTTGCTAGAGCATTTAATATGTTCTTAACCACACCAAAACAGTATTTAAGAAGAGAGATTATAGCTGCTAGAAATTTTAGCAGGATTGTTCGTAGTGGTGGTAAACAAGGTAAGGGTACTGTTTGGCAAAACGCAAGAACTTTATTTGTGTATCACTCAATAATGCCAATGTTTTTTCAGTATGTAAGTATGGGACTTCCAGGATTATTTAGAGACAGAAGGGATGAAGACCTTCAGGAGTTGGGTATTGCAGCTTTGTTAGGAAACATAAATGCTCTGTTTATTATAGGAGATTTAGTTGAGATGTCTGTAGATCAAGCTACTGGTAAACCATGGGGTTCACAAGCTCCAAGTATACCTGTTTTTGAACAAGCTGCAAGGCTTAATGTTTTAAAAGACAGAGCTGACAAGACTAAAAATCCAATTAAAAAAGCTGAGTATGAAATGAAATACTACTTAGAACTTAGCACTATGGTAGGAATTCCAGCGCCACAGTTAGTGAGAATGGGGAAAAATTTTACAGAATTGGCTACAGGCGATGTAGATGGATTTGGAGATGCGTTAATGAAAGCATTTAACTTCTCAGAATTTGCTCAAGAAGGAAGGAAGGTTAGAGAGGCTAAACCTAAACCAGCAACAATGACTATGGCAGAAATGAAAAAATATCTTCCTGAAGAGTATGCAGAAATTATGCGAGAGAAAGAAGAGTATGAGTATGAGAACGCAGACGAGATTGAAGAACTGGAATTAGAAAAAGATGAGGCACGAAGAGAGTATGATGAGGCAATGCGAGAAATGTACTTAGATAATTAGATTATAATAATTGTTGTAGCTTTTTAATTTTAAGAATAACAGAAGAATACTGAGGAGTTTTTTTTAACCTCAGTATTTCTTTTATTATATCTTTTGGGGATTTTTTAGATTTCATCAGACATAGATTTTATTAAATCATGCATCACTGAGCTTATCTTTTTTGCAGTCACTTTAGCATTTTCATGATCCCGATCCATTAAATCTTCGTAGAGATCATCTGTCAGGTTGTGAATTTCATTTGTAATATGGTTTATGTGGCTTATAGCGACCACATCTTCATTTGAAATCGGATTAGGCATTTTAAAATTTATAATAACATCTGTAATATACAAATAAAAAATTATTCAGATATATTTTCTTTCCTTTTTAATTTAGCTTTCAATAAAATCATGTCGTATTTTAGTTTTTTAGTTAAGTTTTTTTCAAATTCTAATTGTTTTTCTAGCTCTCTAACTACTGAGTTAATGTATTTAATTGTTTTTTTTGTTTTGCTTTTGTCATTAAATTGATTAATAAGTCCAATAGAGCTTAAAAACATATGTTTCATTCTTGTTATTTCTTTTACCTCTTTTTCTGGAGGATTTGAATCTAGAACTTGATCAATTCCATTAAGGTATTCTTTTAGTATTTTTTGTGGTGTATTCATCCTTTATATATTTCTGTTTTTAAGCCATGTTTTTCTAGCTCTTTGATTCTGTATTTCTGAAGCTCTGATACTATACCAGTGGGTTTTTTTATTTCTGAGAATAAAACATTACATCCATGAGGTATAGCGATGAGGTCAGGGATTCCGTTTTTGTTTGTTTTAATCAACTTAATAACATAGTAACCTTCAGCTTCTAACTGATCTATTCGTTTTTTCTGAATTTGTTGTTCGGTCATTAATGTTCTGATTCAGGCTTTCCACAATTTATACACCATCTTGCCTCACCAACGTGATTGTCATAAGTATAAAACATTTCGCACTTAACAGTTTCTTTTTCTTGATCTTTCATTATTTTTAATTTAAAGTTAATAAATCTCTTTTAAAATGTCGCAGTGTATAATCTTTTTTCTTTGTAACTGCTTTGTATATGTCAGCTTCAATTCCTCCACGAGAAAAAACCCAGTACACATCGTTTTTTAGTCTTTCTTTAGTTGTCATCCTATCTCGTGATTGCCAGTAACTTGTGGCACTAAAATCTATGTTGTAATACACTAAAATTTCAGCCTCTTTTAAACTTATACCTTCCCTTCCACTTACAATCTGAAGAGCAATACTTTTATCTGTATTTTTAAAAGTTTCTAAATCCGTACACAAATCATCGCCATAAATTTTCTTTAAAGCATTAAGCTCTTCTTTGAATTTGTAGAAAATACCAATCTTTATATCTATAAAATTATCATGTATAAATTGCGCCTTGCTGTAGTCAATAACCATAGAATTACCAGACTCAAATTTTATAGTTCCAGAGTATAGCTGATGAAGTTTCATCATTAATTTAACTGGAGTATCTGCTAAAACAACATCTTCTTTGCCTTCAATGACTAAATCTTTCTTTAATTTCGATGCTAACTTGTATGTAATGGGTAACATATCTACTTCAATAACGTGTTCAGTGGTCTGTACCTTAAATCCAGCTTCTTTTTGTGTATAAGCCAACGTATGGGGATTCATTTCCGAAATAATAGTGTCTAATCCACGACTATAGTCATTTATCATGAAACTATTTATCTTTCGTTGTTTAATGTCTACATATTTTTTAGCAAACTTATAGAATGTTTTAAACTCATCGAATGGATGTTTACGCATTACAGAAACCTGATGATACATTTGAGAGTAAGATTCTGGTGTTGGTGTTCCAGACAAAAATATAACGTATGGATTGTTTTCTAGGATCAAAGAACGCACTTGTTTAGATCTCTTGTTTCTTTTTGGAAAAGCTCCCATCCCATGAGCCTCGTCACAGACTACCATGTCCCAACCAGTTTGTGGAATTTTATGTAATGACTCGTAGTTTATTACGGTAATATTATAAGAAGGGTTTAAAAGATTATAGTCATTTTCTATACTACTAATAGCTTTTTTCTTTGTAATAAACAAAAGGTTAGAGACTGGTAAAAGCGCACTTACACCCAAGCTCGTGAGAGTTTTACCAGTTCTTACCTCCATGGCAAGATAAACAAATTTATCTTTTTCTAAAAGAGGTTTTGCTTTATTGATAATCTCTAATTGATAATCTCTAAACTCCATATTTATTTATTTTTCGCTTTTAGGGAATCCCTAACTATTCCCTAAATAAGTTACGTTAATTACGTTAGTTACGTTAATTACGTTAGTTACGTTAGGAATAACCTTATTAACGTAAGTTGGTAATTTTTTAAAAATCCATGTCTAGTTCTCCATTAGTCTCAAGTTCGTGCTTACTTCTAAAACGAATCCATTGTCCTGGAGCATCTCTATCTATTTCGGGTTTACACTCATACTTGTATTTAGAGTATGCTTTTAAAAATTTACCAAACCTAATTAGTGATACTGATTTTTTCCCATAGCCAAGCGTTTCTCCGTTTGCCTCTAGAAAATCTATATATAAATTATTTATATAAAGTTTTCTTCCCTTGACCAGTAGTGTATTCACAATCTTGTCTCCAGTAATTCCACACCAGTAAGTAAAATCGGTGTTTGTGCTTACTATTAATGCTTTTAACTTCTTGTTCTTGAAGTCAGCCTTGACCAATCCATCTTTCATATACATCTGTAAACACTCAATCATATAATTATCAAAAGCGCACCACTCATCATCATCCCACTCTCCAAACATTAATCTTTTAAAATCTTTTAAAGGAGTCATTCCGTTTGTGTAATGTTGTGATAATTCTAATTCCCATTTTCTTCTCTCAAAAGAAGAACCTTCTCCGATAATAGCATAGTTTGTAGTGATTGCTACTTTGGGAGATTTGCCAAATGGAATTTTTATAGCATCCTTGTTTTTTTTCTCTAAAGTTAAACCTTCAGTAACTAAAGAGAATAACCTCTCAAAATCAAAGTATTTTTTCACATCATCAAAGCATAATATTTGAGTATCTGCTGAAACTAACTGGTAAGCAAAACTTTTTTCAAAATTAAAAGACTTACCATCAATCACAACTAATTTTTTCATATGAGACAATGCATTCATAAATAATCCCTTACCTGTACCACCTTCAGGGTTATCTGATATAACCTCATCGTTTAGTATTATAGCTGGAGAGTATGAAAGATTTTTCCATGCGTGAAGTAAATAACCAATTGTACTGCGAAACGATGTTACTATTAATTCATCTTTGTTACTGATATTAAAAATGAATTTTTGGTAATCACAAGTAGCGCTATCACATAACTGAAAATTCCTATCAATAACATGGTCTTTCCATACATACCCACCAAGATCTAAATAATCTATTATTTTTAAGTCTCCATGCTTAACTTGCACTGCTCCGTTTTTATAGTACAAATAAGCATTGTCCTTGTCATCTTCTATAAAATGAACATCAATAGATGATAGAAGAGTTAGGAATTCCTCTCTGAAAAATCTTGTACTTTCTGCAAAGTAATTGTAAATGCTATAATCATCAAGATCAATTAAGTATCTCAATACGAAATCTTTTATTTCTTTATCCGATGTGTGGTCAATTAAGTTGTCTGTAACTTTTACGAAGACAAAGTTTTTACTGCCAGTAGGATTAAACTTGTAGAATCCATTATCCTCAAGATACTCTTTAAAAAATATTGGTATGATTTTAATCACACCTTTGTCATTCTTTGTCCAAAACTGATAGGTTTTGTTTTCCTCATCAAGCCTTGTTATTACTTTTTCAATAGTAGCGCCATCAACATCATCATCTTCCATTTCAATCCTAATGTCTTTTTTATGGACACCACGTTTTAATTTCATCTTAATATTGTTGACCTTATCTTCGTCTTCGTAATACTTTGTAGCAAAGTTTTCTGTTTTTGCGTAAGCGCTTTTTATTGTTTTTCTGATTTCATTTTCAGTGAAATTTGAACTCTGATAATTAGTTAAAAATATATGCTCTGCAAGTGAGCGATTAATACCATAGTCATTAAAAGCCGCGGCTAATATATAGGTATGATTGTTCCTATTACCTTCTACCCAAGGATATTTTTTAGACCACCACTTTATTAGTATCTCTGTTACTTTTGTCTCGTCTGTTACTGGAATGGTAGCTAAGTCTGTATTTCTTACAACCTCAACGTAAACTTGCTCTTCTATTTTATCCCATAAACTAGACAAAGGATTTATATGTATCAAAGGATCATAAGACTCGTAGCATACACGAGATACATTTTTGCATGATTTGTCAAAGTTTTCGCTATTAAAATGATTTTGAAGACTCAAAAAATAGCTTTTGTGGTTTTCTACAATAGAAGGTATTTTAATTAATACTTTTAATCCATTACCACTGGGAGAAACAAATACAGAGAAAACGTATTTGTCCTTACATAACCTTTGCTTTTCTTCTAGCATAAGTTTGTTTGATTTGTATTCGTCAAAATCTAAACAAATAATACCACTATGTTTTATAATTGCATTATCTGACCTTCTACTAAATGTTCCACTGAAACAAACTGCTGGTAGTTTTGACTTTAGTATTTTTCTTTCGTCTTTATTTTTTTCAGACCTAATCTTTTTTACTAAATCTTTTGATGCTCCATCTTTTATTCTATTTAATATTAGATTTACATCTCTGTAGAAAGGTTGATTAGTCTGCTTTATGTCTTTAAATATTGTTATGTCCATTCTATTAAAATATGTGTTTATTTTGTGCTTGTTTTATTTTCCTTAAACATCTATAGAATAACTACTTAACTTTGTTAATGTTTATAATGCTCATTTTAAGTCAGAATATTGTAGTTGATAAATAGTTTATTTCCCTTTTGTATACATTTCTAAAAGTGCTGAAATTCTAAGCATTTTCAACACAGTCAATAGGTAAAAAAAGGAGGAATTTTACATCCTCCTCTCTTAAACCTATAATAATTAGGTGTTAAAAATCTTCTTTCTCTACCGATTCAATAACATCTACCTTCCATCCTTGAATACTATTAAAGTATTTAACGACACCTTCTGGACTTACCCACTCTCTACCTCTTAAATTAATAGATACCTTCACTAAATCCCCTACAGATAGTTTTGCTAAAAAATCTGTATTGTCTCCAGTAAACTCTATGTTTATTGGTTGTGGATACTCACCCTCTGTTTCAACTATAAGTTCTGCTTTTACAAAACCTTTTGTTCCAAATGATTGATTTTTTCCAATCAACTTTACTTTTCCTTGTACTTCCATCTTTGTTATTTATTTATTAATTAATTATAAAGTTTGTCTGTGTATGTAATTTGATATGTCTTCGGTAGCTTGGTCACTAAAAAACTTATGGAATATTTCCATAGCTTCTTCTACCTTTCGCTGACCAGACTCTATAAAATCAGCAGAACACTCAAAAATCCCTAGCTTACCATTGCTTTTGTCTATTACGAAAAAAACCATTTGCTTACCAAAAAGTCTTTGGTATATATAAGCCTGGCTATCGTAGTTGTAAGTTTTAGCACTGTACATAAATTTGTCCATGTCTGAACTTGTCTTTATGTCTATTATAACATCACTCTCGTGGTTTATGATGTCTGCCTTTCCCTTCCAGTCTAATCCCATTATCTGCCCCACTGCTGGTACTTCAAACTCATTACCAGTTGCATATATATAATCGCACATTTCCATATTAGATGTCATTATACTGCATAAATAATCTAGGTTTTCCTTCTCTTTAGTTAGGAGCATAATCTCTCCACTTGGACAAGCATCTTTATAAATTTTAGTACCTCTTGATGATGCATCTATAATTTTAAAAGATTCTATTTTTTGTGGTTCTAACATTTTTGTATGGAAGTAGCTACCCTCAAGCATGGCTTTTGTTTTCTCTTGAGGAACTCTAAACTGAGTAGGATTTTTTAGTAGGTTATAAATATCAGAATTTGACATGAATTTCCTTCCAAATTGTCCGTAGTAATCATCGTCATTTTTAAGCCTTTCCAGGATCTCTTTATTTGCCATTTGAAACCTCTTTAGCTATTACTTTTTTGACGTTGGCTTTCATCTTGTACTTTGTGGTTAAAGTCTTAACGATACTCTCCAATCCTTTTTCTTTATTTCTTCCTATGTAGCTTAAAACTTTGTCCCAGTTAGCATCTCCAATATCTAAATCAATATGGGTTGCTACATTCTTTGAACTTACAGATTTTGCTTTTGAAACATCTTCTGCTTTTTTGTTGATTTTAGATTCAGCTTTTACTTCATCGTTTTTATAAATATTCGCATCAACATCCTTATCAGATAATAAGCCTAACATTGAAGACAAAGCATATCTTCTGTAGTAAGTAATACCAGCGCCAAATGATTGGTACTTATTCATTCCTTTCATGTCTATGTCTGGAATTTCAGCATTTCCTTGTATGCTTTCCCCAGTTTCTGTGTGAAATATGATAGTCGTAAGACCTCTGCCTTCAACTATTTGACTAAACCCAAGATTACATTTTTTTAATAATGGTTTAATCTGTGCAACGATATGGTCAAAAGTAACATACTTGTAACCATATCCATCAGTATCTTTTAGTAATACTGGTGCTTCTTGCTGAAAGTCAGCAATAGCTTTGAGTAACTTAATTTTGTCTTTCATGTGATTTAATTTAATTTAATTTTAAGTGATTATTTATTTATATTTATAGGTGTTTTACTGCTAATAATAGCAATGTAGGTAAGAAAGTAAATACTGCATCCATTACGTTTGGTGTGCTAAATCTCATCTTTGCATCTACTATTTCTTTTAGTATTGATACGAATATCATAAAACCAATAGCTTCCATTGTTGTACCCCATATTACTAATGGAGTTGCAATTATACTTCCGTAGAAGAAATGTAGTAATTTGTCATTTGGTATTAATGCCATTTCTAATAATATTCTTTTAATTATTTTTTTCATAATTTACAGTTTAGTGTTTGCTTCTAATTTGTAGGATGCATACTTTAAAAGTATTGCGCTCCTTTTATTTTTAAGTCTCTTTATATGCTTGTCGTTTTTTCTACTATTTACTTCAGACTTGATCCTTGCCTCAATAAGATTTAATTTATGTAAGCAATTATCTATATTTACACGAAGACATCCAGTTTTCCATCCAAAATCAGTAAAGAGTTTATACTCTTTTTCATCGCATTCCTTGTAATAAGCGCCACCTTTACTCATGTTTAAGATTTCAATCTTGTCATTAAACTTTTGTATTTTAATGCCTTTTCTTATGAAACTTTTTCCTTGACGAGTATTTGTTACCACTGGAGGGTAAGATGTGTTTAATGCTTCTGCAAATATTTGGTCTAAAGTATACATTTAGTTAGCTATAACATTTTCTTCCAAATGCTCTGTAGTTAATTGCTTGTAATCATAATCTGTAGCAACTAATTGACTAGCTTTTTTATACCCATAAGTGATAGTCGAGGCAGATGCCTTATATCCTTGTTCAGCTAAGCATTTCTTGATATATGAAACACTTATATTTCTCTCTACGCACAAGTAGTACAACATCCATCGTGATTGAACCACATCATGCTCTTTGTTTGTAGCAAACATTTCTTCTAATGTTAACCCAAACTTTTTAGCCATTGAAATGGCAAACTTTTTAAATAGTATTTTTTTCATTTTTATCTTGATTTAATTTACCATCATAATCTGATGAACTAGTTTGATTCCACTTTATTTTAATTGCAGTAGAATCTGTTGTCCATTTTACCTTGCAATTTTGATTTGATTTATACATTACGTTAATATTTTTGCCACAAAAACCCCCATCGTTAAATGGAGGCTAATGCTTGAATCAACTACAATTCACCTTAAACTATTTTACTATACCTATATTATAACTATACTGTAAATATAACACAATTAGACTAATAATCAACATTATTCTTGGTTTCTTTTATTATATAATTCATTCACTTCTTTTAAGAAAATAACAACTTCTTTTAAATCTTTTTCCTTTGCGTAACTATGGTTTTCTTTTAATTCCTCCAGGATCTCATCGTAATTATCTTCTCCCTCATAATTGTAGCCTATGTTCTCAATCCAATTACCAACATCACCTATATATCTATATTCATGAGCAGTCATTTCATCGTGAGATTTAGTTTCACTTCCATCTATCATAATAATTCCAGCAAAATCACAACCACCTTCTTCATACTCCATTTCAGCAGTTAGACCATATAATTCGCATATCCTTTCAATTAAAGTGATTGGGGGAGACCATGCTGAATCTCCATTGATTGTAAAATTGCACTGCCCAGACTTGGCATCAATATTTTTATTGTCAATATCAAATTCAAACCATTTTGTACCATACACATAGTAGGGATTATGTTTATGTCGCTTACTAAATATTTCTGGAGTATCCCCAATCTCTCCTATGTTTAAAACATAGTCTCCCCATTCCGTAAAATATTTGGTCTGTTTGTAATTGTTTAACTTTTTTTCTAATAATTCCATTTTTTCGGTTTCTCCAGTAAGAGAAATCCAATTCCAACAATGATTTGCCATTTGATTTTATTTTAGTTATTTGACTTATGTCGTGAATAGGGGAGAATCGAACTCCCCAAGCACCATGCTATTCTTTAATCTTTAATTTATACTCATTAAGCGCTATGTAATCTATCGCCTCGTATACGGCTTCGCATACGTTATCTGATTCAAGAGATTCGTTTAGTATCTTTAAAGCAATATCATCTTCACATTCAATTCCTTGTTGTATGTCATCAATATGCCACAAGCTACCCACTGCATAACCATTGTCGTTAAGGTACTTTAAAGCTTCTTCCTTCCTTTTATTCTTGGTTTGTACTTGGATAAATTCTACTACTGCTTTGTAGGTGGTATCAATTTTACTGCCTATTGTTTCTATATGAAATAACTCTTTTATAGAATGGTCAGTATTGTGCTTTACGTAACATCTACTTTCAGCGATTATAAATTCATATCCAAAGTTTTCTATCTTCTCCACTACAGGCATCAGCCAATCCCAGGATGTGTGGTACTTTAAATCTACAACATAATTTATTCTTGATTCATTGTTTGATATAGGAAAAGTTACTCTGTATCCATCTTCAGATAATTTACCCATAAATTCTGCTATTAATTTATTAGCATCAACGTGATGCATTCTTCCATTTTCCTTTGCCCATAACTTTCTGTTGATGGCTTGTTGCTCTAATATTACTTTTTTTGTTTTTGTCATTATAATTTGGTTTTTTATATTGATTAATAATCTTCTTGTGGATAAATATCCTCCCAACCATCTACTGAATTGGGATGGGCATATACTCTGCTCTCCTTTGGTTTTTGTTGCTCATACTCCATAACCCAAAAGTCTTGACCATCTTGTCCCCAACGCTCTATGCACTCATCGGCTTCTTTCTGTGCTTCTGCAAAGGTTTTAAATCCATCCTCTTGGTCTATTGAATGACCGAATCTGTCTACTGTTACTACTTTGTACATATTTTAAATATTAAAGATTAAACTTGTTAATTTGTTCGAAGTGATATCTTCGTTTAATTGATATAGTAATTTCTCAGTTACCTTTGTTTTTTCTATTATTAATTTACTGTTGAATTTCATAATATATCCAAGTTTTCTCTTATTAATAAAATTGCCTCTTCATCAGTTAACTCTCCATCTAATATTTCCTCTATAGTATAATAATTATTATTATAATATATATTATGAAGTGACTTGTATGTGTCTGAGTATTGTATGTATCTATTCATGTTTTCTGCATATATTAATTATTTCACTTATTGTATATTCTTCAGCTTGGTATTCTATCTCTTTATTGTCAAGTTGTAAATTCATGCCATTTTCAAACTCTATAAATAAACCTTGACCAAAAACGCCTTCATTATCGCCAACAAATACTCTTTTTATTTTGCCCATTTCAGACCTAAAGGATTCTATCCTTTTTTCTGCATATATTAATTTACTCATAATCTTAATCTTATATTATAATCATTAGCTACTTTCTTTAATAGTATCTCTACATAATACTTCTTGTCTGTTGTCATTTCTTCAACGAATCCGTTGACATGGAGATAGTCTATTGCCTCCATGCATTCTTTCTTTGTTACTCTGTTTAAGTTTTGCATTGTTAATCTTCGTGTTTGGTTAATATTTCTGATTCTATAAAATCCATCAATGACTGATTGTATTCAAGCAAATTGAAAAGATTGGTAGTGGTAGTCTTGTTACCTTCTGAAAGGTATATTGATTGTATTTCAACTTCGGGAGCATCTCCAATATAGTCATTTGTTCTTGGCACACCTTCGTGATAATTGTAGTGTATTATCAGCTTTGAATTTTCATACTCCAATTCAATTTCATGAATAGGTGTGACATCTACTTTTTTGTTTTGGAAAATAAAGTTTTGTAGCAAATCTTCAAGCATTTGCGTTTGGTATGGAGTAATATCCCCATGTTTTAAGTTGTGGTCATCACATATTGCTGACCAGTCAATGTAATCTAAAAGTTTTGACATTGTAGTTAATTTAAGTTATGGCAGTATTGCCTTGTACCACAAAATCCTCGCACATTTCTGTGCAAGGTTTTTATGTAAAACAAGAGATCTCTTTATGTCTCTAAATCAGCTTTCCGTTTTCATCGAATTCCCACTGGTTAATAACGCAATGCTCGTACAATCCTTCATCAGAATATATGTAACTGGTCTCTTCGTGCAAATCTTTAAGTATCTGTGATGGATTATTCTTTTGCACTGCCCTAGTTACAATGTAATCTGACCATACGCCAGTTAAATCCATGTCTTGCTCATGAATCTCTTGTAAAGCCAGTTTATCATAGTCATTAAAAGTAATATACTCTCCTCTACATGGCACTTGGCTTATACTAAAACTGTTTGTTCCTCCAATCGCACTGGTTAATGCTTTAATGCTATTAATGATGTCATCTACAGAATCTTGATTTAAATCGTGCATATTGTCTCTAATCCAGTCATAACATAAAACTGGATTAGGATGTTCTTCTATCGTATAAATTTTGGTTTCTACTACTCTCATGATTTACTGGTTTTAAATGATTCAAAATAAAGGATTAAATAATTTCTAGCTTGTGAAGATTTCATGTCGAATTCCTCCTGGATGTATGGCACTGCGCCAAGCATATTTGTCTTTCCTGATAATCGTAATTCCTCACAGAAAGCCATCACATCAGCTATCTCTTTTGTCAATTCTTCATAATATTTTAATTTTTCGCTATTTTTCATAATTCTGCTATTTTGTTTTTTGTTATTAATACCATTCCGTTTTTACCTTTCCATTTGTCCATGATTATTTCGTTTGCTCCAGTGTTTATAAATTCTAGTTTTAAAAACATTGCAATACCTAATGCTCTGTTCATAGCAAAATCATAAACGCTAGTAGTGTTTAATAATGCTCCGTTTACAAATATTCTGTATATATCTGTACCTTCTTGTGGATGTTTTGTCATTTTTAGTTGTTTTAAGAGATTATAAATTCTTTTTGGTAGTATTTCCATGCATCTAACATTGTATGCATTCTGTTGCGATATAACGCATCTTGTGATGACCAGTAACTGGAATCATCTGTTTCAATTTTAATAACATTATCAGACATCATCCAGTTTAGGAATTGTTGATGTTGTAACTGCAATAAATTTAATTTTGACATAAGTATTTGATTTAAATTAGTAATTGATTTTACCCAAAAATCCCACATATCTCTATGTAGGTTTTTGGTCAAAATTCACTTTCAAAGATCAGCTACATCTGTAGCTATAATTCTTAGAAATCCAATCACATAAAACATCTTTATTTCTATCATCTAAATCCATGAAGAAGGTTAAAAAGTTAGCAGTTCCACCATGTCCATTTCTTGAGCATAGGTTTCGCCATTTGTCGGATAAATGCTTGTGCATATTGGTATCTTTATCCCATACAGATTTCATCCAGTCATGATGAAAATTGTTTGCGAAATACATGAAATTTACGATATCAAAATTTCTGTTTTCAGATGGAATTAATTTCATGTCATGTACTACAATTTCATTTGTGTTATACTCATTCATTAATTGCTCTGCCTGGAACATACTATCTACATTATCGTAAGTTGTAATTAATCCTCCATTACCAGCATACATTTTTAATGTACCATCGTTTTCTAATTTGTAATCTGTTGCTTTCATCTTTTTTCTGTTTTTAAATTAAACTTTTTTAATACTGATTTAAACCAAGTATTTTGCTCATGCGCATTATACTCTTCTTCTGTTAATACTTCTACTCTAACTGCATCTGAATTTGCTACTGGTAGTAAAAGTATATGCAATCCATTTAGATACTTATACGTTATATTTCTCATTATAAATTGTAGTTTATGTAACTGGTTAATCCAGTTACTGGTTAATATCCCTATATCATCTCGACATTAGGATTTCATGCATAAAGCAATCATCAGTTAACCTATTTTGATTTGAGTATTCTAGATACAATCAAATCGTTTATGTTTACTAGCTTACCAAATCCATTACCAGCACGATAGTCAAAGCATAAATTACCTTCAGATATGTTTGGATATATTTCACGAATCCTCTCGTAATAATCATGAGGAAATGCCGTATCAATTTTACGTCTATCTTCATCGCTTACATTGGCTAATATTAATAAATCTTCCTTATTGCAGTATCTACTCATGGTAGCTATTGCATATAGCAAATCGATTCTTTCATCAGATACATATCCTAAGTATTTTTGGATTTCATCTCTTTTACTTTCTGTGGTTTTACTCGTAGTTGTTTTCATAATTTTAATCTAAAAGGTTAATTGTTATTTGTAAATAATTCATGTGCCAGGATGCATATACATCCAATTGCTACTATATATAATACTATATCCATGTTTCGTACTTCATGTAAAAATCAAATACTTCCTCGTCAAGCACTTCAAAAACTAAATCACTGGTATCTTCATTACCATCGTAATTGTATAATAATTGTACTATTTCTTGTCCTTCTGAATCTATTAATACAATACATTCATCTTCTGTATATCTGTATATTTCAAAATGTCCATAGCTAATACTTTCACTATGCTCTAATTCATGCAAATCCTTACATCTAATGCTATCTAAAACTTTATCTAATGTCATATCGTTATGCGTTTAATGGTTTTATAAATGTTTCTAATAATTCTACTACTGCTCTATTACTTACTAAAGGATTTGCTCCTGGACTGACTGGAGCATTATTTATTGATTTAATCCTTCCATTAATCATCTCAGTCAATTCTATTACTAAAATAGTAGATGCAATGTTCCCTAATTCACGCACATTTTTATGCGCTTTCTTTAATCTTTGGTCATTGTTTAAGTATGCCATTTCTATTGGTTTTTGTTGGTTAATAATTCATCTCTTAAATGTACCAGCGCTAACTGATATCCAAAATTCTTCGCTAGTTGCATAAGCAATAAATCATTTGCTCCATGATTTGCATCAGCAAATCGCTCCAGGTATTCTTCTGTTGGAGTAGCGACAATCATTCTGTCTAGCTTTTTTAATTCTCTTTCAATGTAATCTAATGTGTTTTCCATAATTGTAGTTGTATTAAATGATTAGTAAATTTCTGATTTCTCTATTTGGTTAACTTCTCTCTGTGGTAATTCGCTGATGTAATCAGTATACTTGTCCCATGTTTTTTCGCATAACCTATCGTACTTCCTCCAGGTTTTACATTCATCATCGAATTCTTTCTCATTACTATCAGATGCTAAATCTCTTTGGTCATTGGCAGTATTATACTTCTGTAACCAAGAAATTGCCTTGTTAACTACTGACTGGTGTTTGCTATTTAAAGCGATAATTTTACTCATAATTCTAATTTTAATGATTCATAATAAATGCAATGTACTAATAATTCATAGTATTTACACTATATATGTACTACAAAATAACTACAATTATACTATCGCAGTGCTACCAGTATATCACAAAGGTTTACTCCAGCATTAAATATTGTCCAGTATAATATATTCCAGGAAGATAATTCATACAACTACTGCTGGAACAGAATCTCCTGGTATAATGCTCTGCTATAAGTTATATATGATTCGTTTAAGAGATAATGTAATCGTGCTGGTATTAAGGGAAGGTTATCCCCATAAGAGGATTATAACAAACATCGATGTTGAGCAATAACAAATGATCCTTATTATAATTGAATTTAGTTTTTAAACTTCCTGGTGTTTGAGATCACTATACCTTCACTTCAAGTCCCAGTCAAGGATTTGTCCAGCTGGATGCACAATAGTAAGTAGAGAATTTACGTGAAACCTAGCGCTGTTACTGGTGTTAACGTGTTTCACAGCTGTGATTTGATAGGGTGATGCTTCCATCATAGAAAGTTGAAAAAAACGAAGAAAAAAATCTCAAAAGTTTGAAAAAGTTTAAAAAAAAACGACTTTCCCTTTTGAGGCCATCACGCTCTAAAACCACCATAACCCTAAATCCATAGATGTGTAAACTGAAAAAAAATTTTTAGTATATTTGTAGTATAACTTTAAAAAAAACATCATGGATGGATTGTATGTAAAAAATGGTAGATTAATTAACGACAGGCAACCTTCTGAAAGTGGAATTGCTAAAGCTTGTTCTATAAAAAAATCCGTTGACAGGGAGCGAAAAGTAAACCAAATAGCAGATGGAATTGAAAGAGCAGAAATGAGAAAGTCTTTTAAGTTTTTATAATTTACAAATCGAAATAACTAGAGGATCCTACTTGGGTTCTCTTTTTTTTTGCATAAAGAGCATTTCACTATATTTCAAGCATAAAGCAAGCATAACATAACTAACTAAATATCAACAACTTAAATGCTTTATTATATAATTATGCTCAAAATGCTTACTTTTAAGGATAAATAAAATATATTTAATTTGTATAAAGCAATTATTTATACTGTTATAAATTATCGAAATTTTACAACATTTTCAACATTAGAGCATATTAAAAAAAACTGTATATTTGCATAAATTAAATCTAATTAAATGAGCAATTATATTCCAAAGAACCTTGAGTTCGATCAAGAAGGTCGTAATAAATTAATCAAGGGTATCACAACAATTTCAAAAGCGGTAAAGAGTACACTTGGCCCTCGTGGCAAAACCTCTATAATAGAGTCAACCGATCATGTTGGTGGTATGACTATTACAAAGGATGGTGTAACAGTTGCTAACTCTATATTCCTGGAGGATCCAGTAGAGAACCTTGCGGTTCAGATGTTAAAAGATGCTGCTCGAAGAACAGCTAATTCTGCTGGGGATGGAACGACAACTGCAATTGTATTGACTGAGGCTATTATAAAAGCAGGCGAAGAGTTTTTAACTCCTAAACATAATATAACTGAGGTTGTAAAAGATATAAATCGTTTAAGTATTCAGATTGTTGACAGTCTTTTACATAAGTCTAAAGAGGTAACACCATCCAGGCTTCTGGATGTTGCTACTATTTCGGCTAATAACGATCATGACCTGGGGAAGATTATAGCAGATGCTTACGATCAGGTTGGTAAGAATGGTATTGTAACAGTTGAGAGGTCACAAAACCATATGACTTTTGCTACTGTAACAAATGGTATAAAGATAGATCGTGGATACACATCAAACCTGTTTATCACAAACCAAAAAAATGATGAGGCCGTACTAGAAGATGTTCTTGTATTGGTATGTGACCAGGAGATAAGTAACATCCTTCAGATAGAGAATGTGCTGAGGCCAGTTATTCAACAAAACAAAAAACTATTGATTATTGGGCCAGTATCAACCAATGTTGTTCAAACATTAGCGTTAAATGTTGTGCAAAATGGATTGAAATTGTGTAATATTATGCCACCACAGTTTGGATACAAGCAACATGAGCTGATGCAAGACATTGCAATGTCGGTTGGTGCTAAATACTTTTCGGAAAAAACAGGAGACGATCTTAGTTTGATCACATTTAATGATTTAGGTCATGCGGATAAGGTTATATCTGGTAAAAGTCAGACAGTTATTATCAAAGATAGCCAGATGACAGAAGATATCGAGAAGAGAATAGAGGATCTAAAAGAACAACAAAGCAACACCGAGATAGTGTCAGACAGGGAGTTTATAGATGAGCGAATCGCTAGTTTATCTGGATCTATTGGAGCTATTTATGTTGGAGGTAACTCTGATGTGGAGCAAAAAGAGAAGTATGATAGGATTGAAGATGCGGTATGTGCAGTTAGATCAGCACTTGAAGAAGGTATTGTCGCTGGAGGTGGAACAACACTATATAAAGTTGCAACTTACATAGAAGATAAGAACAATGGGGTTGCTGGAAAAATACTCGCGAGTGCGCTTCGCGCACCTTTGTTGCAAATTTATGCAAATGCTGGGTTAGATCTATCAAAATCAAAAAAGGAAAAGCTTATGTATGATTCTGGTTATGAGGGATTAAATATAAAAACTGAAGAGTGGGGAGATATGTATAAAATGGGTGTTATTGATCCTTTAAAAGTTACTAAGTCCGCTTTTTTAAATGCAGTAAGTGTTGCAACAACAATACTTACAACTAATGTAATAATTACTCACGCAAGAGCTAAAGAAGCCTGATAATGAGTATGATGAATACAACAAAAGATTGGAAGAAATTAGTATCCATGAAACCAAAAGAAAAAACTATGAAGCCAGTAGGTAAATATATTGTAATAAAAACAATAGAAGAAGAAATAAAAACCTCATCAGGAATATTATTATCAGCTAGTGATGTTGATGGGTTTAGATATAAAAAAGGAAAGGTAATAAAACCTGGCACAGATGTTAACGTAATTAAAGAAGATGATCTTATTTATTACGATAAAAATTCAGGAGTAACTTTAATTATAGAGGAAACACCACTTACTATTATTCAAGAAAGAGATGTAGTTATAGTTATATAAGTTGGGCGCGCCCAACTTTTAAAATATATGAGTTAATCTAGCAATTTGCCCATGTTCTTTTGAGTGAATAAACCCTTCAACTGCTTTTATTCCTCCAACACCATATCCATTTCTATGATGCCAAGAGTCTGATCCACTAGGAGACCTTAGTGATTCAACAGTTATTCCATGATAGTCTTTAGAAGTTTTGTGGTGAATATGATGCGTATAAACGTACCTGTGTTCTGTTTCTGACCACCATTTAGAAAATTCATTGGCCATAATAAGTGGTAAATCAGCTTGTTTTGCGCCATCACCATGTGTAGTTCCAATAAGATTTTTGCCATATTTGTATCCTTTTCTGTGTGCAATACTACAATCAAAGGTTATATTATCGCATTTTCTAAACCATGATTTTATTGAGTCTGATAACATAAATCCAGATACATAGTCATGATTGCTAGGATTGTAAACAAAACGAACATCAGCTATATCCAATAATATTTCTAGTATGTCTACATATAGTTTTTTTGCAGTTAGAAAATTATCATACCACATACCATCTGTATCTTGAGGTGTTCCTGATGTAGTTTTTCTAGAAGGAACGTCAATATGTAGTATATCATTACCTCCTATGAATAAAATTTGATCAATATTAAACCCCTGTGCTTTATTTAGTATTCCTTCAACCCCATCTTTTACTCTTTTAACAGCTATCTGTGAGTTGTATTCTTCTCCAGTTTCAAATGATGTAGCTAGTTTTCCTATATGTATATCAGCAGGATCAATAACTAATAAATGAGAGTCATTACTTCTTTTTCTTTTTATTTTTGGATATGAAGGAGAGTGTTTATTCATCTCCTTTATTACTTTGTTTCTTAACTTATTTATAGATATTCCTTCTTTTTTAGCGTGAATAGAAAAATGTTTTCCTTTATGCCAATAATGATTTATATCCTCTATAGGTATTCCTATTTCTTCACATTCTTTTTTTAATGCTCTGTGATCTGTTATTAGATTGTATTCTTCTTCATCTAATCTAGGTCTGTATTCCATTGTATTAATTTATTTTTCATAACAATAAAAATACAACATTTTTTTTTGTATATTTGATTTGATTAATTTTTCATGGATTAGTTATTTTATTTTAAGATTTATTTAGTAAAAAAATGCAACCTTGTTATCCAACAATATTGGTTGCATTTTTTGTTTCTATATTTATTTTTTTAATCATGTTTCGATTAATTTTTTCCACATAAGATGGATCAGAATGAAATAAAGGATTTGAAAATTCTAATTCGGAAATTTCTTCTCCGTTTAGTTTTTTATATATATTGTTAATTGCTCTCTTTCCTTTATAGCTTAGTTCGTATAAGGTAGTTTGATTTCCTTCTCGTTTTCTCCAGACTTGAATCCATTTATTTTTTAGTAATCTACTAAATCTAACACGATCCCACGACATTAATTCTTCGTACTCTTTAAATTGACTTTTGTTAAAAATCTGTTCACTGTATAAAAAGAACATCATTTCTAAATCTGGATAGCTTAAATCGTATTTTTTTTGCGCCCAAAATCTTATTACTCTCCAGTATTTTAAAAAGTCATGATCTGGTTGAGTTCTTCTTGTGTTTTTTCTTTGAGTTACTCCTTGAATCTTCATTAAATTAAATTATTATATTTGTATGTCTAAATTAAATAAAAAATTTCTTTAAAAAACAATATTTATTATGAAAAAATCAAATAGAAAACTTGTTCCTTATTTTACAGCAGCAAATGTAAGTATGGGTGGAAGGCCTGAAAAAGTAGGATTATTATCTAACAAGCAAATTTCAAATAGTGTTTATGCTAAATGCGGTAAAAAATAATGGCTTACAAACAAAAATGTTGGAAAGGTTATGTTGCTAAAGGAACTAAAAAATCTCCCAGTGGAAAAACAACAAAAAGTGGTCAAGTCAAACGAGTTAACAACTGTGTAAAAAAATAATTTATGCCAAAACCAAGAGCAGGAAAAGCAAAAGTTAAAGTAACAGCTTCTGGAAAAAGAGTAAGTTATGGACAGGCAGGTAGTGCTAGAGGCGGTGGCCCAAGAGTAAGACCAGGAACGTCTAAAGGTGATGCGTATTGCGCTAGGAGTTATGGCATAAAAATGGATTTACCAATTGGTAAAAGAAATGATCCTAATACTCCAAATAATTTATCTCGTAAAAGATGGAAATGTTCTGGTAAAAAGTCAAGAAGATAAAAAAAATAATAATTATTATTATTTGTATCTTTGATTTTTGAAGTATTAATTAATTAAAACTTTTTATTATGAAACAAGGTTATAACGACAGACTAGATGAGTCTTTAGGTTCTAGAAATGGGAAAAAATCTCAATCAATGAAAGATCGTAGAGATGAGAGTAAGTCAATGTCTAAAAAAATGTATGGTCATTCTTATGGTGCTGACAAGTCAATGTCTTACAGACATACTCAAAAAATTGTTAGACACGATCATTTAAGATAATATTTTGGCGAATAATTGGATAAAAAAAGCAACCAAAGGGATGCGTAAAGACAAACCTTGTACTGGTTCTAAGTTTGGAAGTTCATCTTGTCCTAAAGGATCAAGAAGATACAACCTGGCTAAAACATTTAAAAAAATGAACAGATGAAAAAAGAAATAAATTTAAATAAACCAAATATTTTTAAAAGATTTTTTCGTTTTTTGAAAAAAAAATGGAACTCTTTACTGTATTGGTTAATGTTTAAAAATTACACTTGTACTACTTGTTTTGGAAAGTCTGAAGACTGTAATTGTAAATAATGAAAACAACAGTAACGAGATTAAAACCTAAAGGATTAGGAGATACAGTAAAAAAAGTAGCAGATGCTATCGGTGCTAATCATATTGCAGATGCATATGAAAAGGTTACAGGGAAACCATGTAACTGCGATAAGCGACAGGATACTCTTAATAGAGTGTTCCCATATAGTAAATAAGAGAATTTTTAACCCTCTAAATTAAAAAAAATGGCATATCCCAAAATTACGGTAAACACAGGTTTAGCGTTAGAAGTCATATCTAGTGACACATTACCAATTCCAGATCCTGATGTACCAGTAATATCTGGAACAACTACAGCTGCTACAACAGATAAATTAGTTGACGTTGGAGCAGACTTCAGTGAAGTTGAAGTCGGAGATATAGTTTATAACACAACAGATAATACTTCAGCAACAGTAGTAGCAATAGATAGTTCTACTATATTAGAAGTAAGTGCTGATATATTTACATCTCCAGAAGCATATACTATATTTTTAGGTGGCCCTAATGGTTCATCAAGAATAAATTCTTCTGACGGATGTCTTCTTTATGTAGGAAGTAGTGAAGCGTCTCAAACAGTAGCAAATTCATACGTTAACGTTAAAGTTCAAACTGTTTCTGGTAATGACATTACATTCACTGGTTTTCCAGTAGGTAATTACTTACCGATACAGATTATGAAACTTTATACCACAGGAACAACGGCAGCAACTGCAAATAATTGTATTGCTATTTGGTAAAACAAAAATTATGACACATCTAACAATGACAGATTTAAAAATATACGCAATTAATGCACTTGCAATGGGGATAACTACATTTACTAACTTAGAAATTTGGTTAAAAATTATTTTACTTTTAGTGACAATTGGTTACACAGTTACTAAGTGGATAAAATTAAGAAGCAAAAAATAAATGAGTAAAAGCGTAATTTTACAAAGAGTGTGGATGGACTCAAATCAGTCTACAGGTTCTTTAATTGTTTTAAATAAATTACGTCAGCCTATTTATATTAGTCCTTGTATTGAAAGAGGGGATAGAAACAATGAACAAAATGTATCTAACATTCCAACAGGAACTTACCCTTTAGTATGGGAGCTTAGTCCTAAATTTGGAATGGTTTGGGAATTAAAAGATGTTCCTAATAGATCCGAGTGTAAGATTCATGCTGCTAATATGTGGAATCAAATAAATGGTTGTATTGCTCCAGGAACTTATTTAGGAGATCTTAATGATGATGGTTATTACGATACGTTAGCGAGTGGAGATGCTCTTGAAAGATTTAATAATTCTTTAAAAGATATGGAGGATATTGGTACAACTATAACAATATTTAATTCTTATCTTTAAAAAAACATAAAATGAAAAAAATATTAGAATTTTTTGGTTCAAATGTAATAGGGGATATCGGTAAGGTAATTGATAACTTGTTTACTTCTGAAGAAGAAAGAATAAATGCAAGAAATAAAATAATACAGGTTTTAAAAGAAAAAGAATTAGAGCTTCAGAAAATGCAAACTGAAATAATTATTGCAGAAGCTAAAGGTAATTGGCTTCAAAGAAGCTGGAGACCAATTCTAATGTTATCTTTTGGATTTATTGTTATATATAATAAATTTGCTGCTCCATTATTTGGTTGGCCAATACCGATATTAGAAGGAGAGTTTTGGACTTTACTTCAAATTGGTATAGGTGGATATGTTGTGGGAAGAAGTGCTGAAAAAATAGCAGATAAAATAACGATTACAAAAAATAAGTAATGGCTAGAATTAGTTCATATAAAAATGCAAGTCCTGTAGTTGGAACAGATAAATGGATTGGTACAGATTCACAAAATCATGATCAAACTAAAAACTTTACTGCTGATTCTGTAGCTCAATATATTCGTGTAAATGGAAAAGTTGCAGTAGCTGGTCAGCTTATTTACAAATATGTTCTTGATCCTAATACTTCTATGGGTAGTTTTTCTTTACCTACTGGAGCATTAGACATTCAACCTTTTAATACTATAACTGAATTAGTCATATCAGAACAAGATAATACACCACAAAATGTAGTAGCTTTTTTAGATTATTTAATTAATTCAAATATACTTATTGGAGAACAAAATGACATATCTAATTTTGGGCATTACAAGGTTACAAATTATACTATTAATCCAAACAATAATAGTTTTTACAATATTAGTCTCACTTATTTAGGTGGAAATGGCTTTTTAGAAAAGGATAAATATTATGATATTGTCAACTTTACATTAGCTGGAAGTGAAGGAGATAAAAGTTATATCTTTACACAATCAAATCCTAATACAGTATGGACTATAAATCATAATTTAAATAAGTACCCATCAGTATCTGTTGTAGACACATCAAATACTATGGTTGAAGGATTAACTGAATATACAGATAAAAACACATTAACAGTAACTTTTACGGCAGGATTTGCTGGGAAAGCATATTTAAACTAGTAATAATAATTAAAAATTAAAAAAAAATGGCAATTAAATTCTTAAATGGTGTAGATCTAAATCAAAACCAGCTGATAGCAGCAAGGGTTGAAAATTTAGCAACGGCCCCTGCAACACCAGTTGAGGGCCAAATTTATTATGACAGTACTCCTGGAGATCAGATATTATATTTCTGGAATGGTACTTCTTGGGTTTCAACCGCTGGATCTGGAGGAACTGTAACAGTTGTAGGAGCAACTCACGCGGGTAATGCTTTTACAGCTAGTATAGGTAATAATGCAAATATTAATCCATCTGTTGATATTACTGTTGTTGGTAACTCTAATCAATATATAAATGGTGCTGGTAATTTAACAACATTTCCTACTATTCCTCAAGGAGATATTACAGCTATTGTAGCTGGATCTGGTATGACAGGCACATCTTTAAGTGGGCCTATTCCAACATTAAATGTTATTGGTGGTACAGGTATTACAGCAAATGCTGATGATATTCAAATAGATTATACTGGTACGGACAACGCTATTTTAAGTGCTGCTTCTAGAAGTGTAGCTCTTACAGATAGTATTTGGTTTAGCGATGATACTGATAATGTTATAGGTTTTGATACTGTAGCTGATTTATTAGCTTTAGCTCCTCAAGGTGATATCACTGGTGTTTCTGGAGGTACTTATATAACTGTAACAAATGGTAGTGGCCCTGTTCCTGTTGTTAGTCATAATAGTACGACTAGAGGTGATAGTACTTCTGCCGATTCTCCTCCTTTTGGTGGTAATTTTGAAGCTGTTACAAGTGTAACAACAAATTCAACTGGTCACGTTACTGGTATTGATGTTTCAACTGTTACTTTACCTGCGGCTAGTTTTACAAGTTTAACTCTTGCAGGATCTTCAGGAACAAATAGTACTATAACAAATGGAAATACAATTAGCATCCTAGCTGGATCTAACATTTCTACTACAGGTAACGGAACTGATGGGGTTACAATTGCATATACTGGTGGAACTGGTACAATGTCTAGTTGGACTTTATCTGGAGATTCTGGCCCTAGTCAAACTATTAGTAATGGAAATACAGTTGACATTGCTGGAGGTACATATGCTACGACAGTAGCTAGTGCTACAGATAGAGTGACTGTAAATGTAGATGGAACAACAGCTGCTACGGCATCTAAGCTTATTGCAAGAGATGGTAGTGGTTACGGTTATGTTATTACGCCATCATCTGGAGATAGCTCTACAAAAATAGCTACAACAGCTTTTGTCCAGGCTTCTTTAACAGGTTTATTAGAATTTAAAAGTGGATTCAACGCGAGTACTGGTATAATAGCTGATGGTAGTGGAGATGATTTATATACAGATAGAGCAATTTCTGTAGGTGATTATTACGTGGTAACTGTTGCTGGTAATTTCTTTGGAAATACAGCTACACCATTAACACCTGGTGATTCAGTTATAGTTCAAGACGATGCTGCCGCTGGAGCCGCTGTTGAAGCAGACTTTATAGTTGTACAATCTGATACAGATTTAGCAACTGGAACAACTGTAGGTTTAGGTAATGTAGCTGCTGGAAGTGGTATAGGGGTTGTTTATAGCGCAGGAACTGCAACAGTGTCTAACACATCTCCAAATATAGTACAAAATTTATGGAGTAGAATTGATGCTGATTCAGGAACAACAACAGCTAACAGTCCAACAGATATATTAGACATTGTTGGTGGTACAGGTATAACTACTTCAATTACTGGGGATGTACTTACTATTACTGGTTCTTCTACTTATCTTTTACCTCAAATGACAGCTACTACTCGTGGTGGTGCTGAATTATTTTCTAATACTGTTCAAGCTACTGCGGCTAACTCTGTAACGGCTACATCGAATAGAACTTATGGACTTCAATTAAACTCAGCAAATCAATTAGTAGTTAATGTTCCATGGGTAGATAATAACACTCAGCTTGTATCTAGTGTTGATGAGACAACTCCAGGCACTTCAACTGGAACACCGATTGTTGTTAATCCAACTACTGGTAATGTTCTTGTGCAGTCAATGGCTTATGATGGTAATACTAAGGTAGGTCACGTTCCTGCTGGAGGTACTACAACTACATTCCTTAGAGGTGATGGTAATTGGGTAGTTCCAGATAACGATCAAGGTGTAACAAATATTATTGCTTCAACAGCGAATAGTAGAGTAGGTCTTACACCAACTACTAGTTCTACTGGATCTGTTACAATAGGTCTTAATCTAACAGGGTTAACTGCTGTAACAACTCCAGTAACAACAGATACTTTACCTATCTATAATGCTTCAACTAACAAGAAGATTACAGTAGCTAATTTAGCTAATGCTATTACTGATGCTACTAGTTATGCTGAAACAATAACAGATACAGATTTAACAATTGATCATAATTTAGGGACAGAAGATGTGATAGTTCAATTGTATGATGTAACAACATCTGCAAATGTCTTTGCTGATATAACTAGAATTAGTACTAATAGAATTGGAGTTACGTTTGGATCAACTCCAACAAACTCAATTAGAGTATTAGTTCAGAAAGTTATAGCATAATAATAATTAAAAAAGCCTTCTTTAATTAGAAGGCTTTTAATTTACTTTAGAAGTGTATGAAGTTTTTAACTAACGTAGAAGTAGAGGAAGGTTTAAAAGATTCCAGCGGTGATTTAGGTTCTCCTGGTCAAATATTAAGTTCTACTGGTACTTTGACTAACTGGATAACACCTACAACTGGTGATATTACAGGTGTAACCGCAGGAACAGGTATGACAGGTGGTGGTACTTCGGGTACTGTTACATTAAATGTTATTGGAGGAACAGGGATTGATGCAAATCTTGGTGATATTTCGATTGATTCAACGGTATTAACAACTACAGGAAGTCAAACTATAACAGGAGCTAAAAGATTTAATGGTAGTATTCTCGATGCAGGTGGTTCATCAGGTTCGGCAGGACAAGTTCTTGCTAGTACAGGGGCAGGTCAGGTTGATTGGGTAGCTGCTGGTGGTGGTGGTGGAGGAACTATTAACGGTTCTACAGTTGCAACTAGAATAGCTTTTGGTGCTGCTAGTTCAACTACTGAAATAACTAGTGATCCTGGTTTAACTTATACTTCTCAAAATGGTTTAAGTGTTGGAGATACAACAGGAAGCGGAAATTCCATTATAAATATGGATAAAGGTTCAGCAGGACAATCTCGTATTGTTATGAGTGAATCAGGTACTGAAAAGTTGTCAATAAAACTTGACCTTTCTGAAGAAAGTTATATAACAGCAGCCAATAAACTTACGATAGCTACTAATGGCACAGCTAGAGATATACTAATAGATTCCACAGGAAATGTAGGTATAGGTGACTCAACCCCTTCGTCAACTTTAAGTGTAGATGGAGGAGTTCAGATTGGTAACGATACTGCTACGTCTGCGGTAGACCTATATAATAAAGTAGGTACTTTTAGATATAGAGCTACAACAGGAATTAAAAACTTTAGTTATGTAGATATGGTTATGCAGACAGGAGGAACGGTTGGTGCATCAACAGGAACTTATGAGTGGGTTAATATAGTACAAAACTCTTGGACATAATATGGCAGAAAAAAAATATATGACAGACTCTATTACTGTAACAAGTAATATCGTAGATAGTTTAGGTGCTACAGGAACTAATGGTCAAGTTTTGAGTTCAACAGGAACTGCAACAGAATGGGTTGATAGTTCAGGTGGTACAGATGCAGATTATTTTAGAGCGCCTTTGCTTTCGCTTACCACAATAAACAGCAGTTTAACTATGTCTGAGTATGCAGTAATAGGCTCACCTACAAATAATAATGGAGGATGGACTTCAACATCTACCTTAATTACACCTGCAAGTGTAGGTATATACGAAGTTAGTGTTATGTGTTATTACACAGGTTCTGTTACGAGGGCTAATGTTGGAATGACTGTTGCTATTGATGGTGTTTTTGACCAACCTATTGCGGCTATGGGTTACCTTAGAAATTCAAGTGGTCATAATGAATCTAGTCTTACTTTTACTTCTCTTGTTGAAATAGAAATAAATTCAAAAGGAGATATGGAAACAATTAGCATAGGATTTCAAAGACTTGCAGCAGCAGGTACTATAACTGTTGATGGTGCTAAAAGTGGTATAAGTGTTATACAGATAGCTTAATGGGAAAAGAGTATATAACAGATGAGTTGGAGGTTTCAGGAAGTTTTTGTATGCCTGATTCCGACACTCCAGGAACTAATGGTCAAGTTGTTACCAAAGGTAATGGAGGTATATTGCAATGGGCAACACCTTCAAGTGGTGGTGTAAGTAATTCATTTACTCCTGTTTATTTGAAAACAAATTTTGTAAATGAAACAGTTAGATTTACTAGTAGTATGTCGAAAAGAGATGTTTTTAACACCACTCCTGTTTTTTCTAGTGCTGGTATATCTGTTACAAATGTTCAAGATATAACAGTAACATCTCCAGGTATGTATAAAATTACACTAATGGCTTATATGACATCCAATAGTAATAGAACAAATTTAAGTTTTCAACTTGCTTTTGATAGTGTTTTTTCAGGGCCTGTTGCAGCTATGGGGTATATTAAAACCTCAGATGGTCATAATGAAAGTAGTGTTACTTATAGTTATACAGCTTTTATTTCTTCAAACGAAGAGATATCTGTAGGAGCGCAACAACTAACAAATTTCTTTAATACGGTTAATATAGTAGGAGGAACTTCTAGTTCAATTTCTATACATAAAATTGGAAAACAAATAGTATAAATTAAAAAAAAAGATATGATAACTTATTATTGGGATTGCACAAGGGTAGACGCTTACCCTGAATATGAGACAGGAGGAGATACTTATCCTGATGTTGTTTTTTATATAAATTGGAAGGTTATTGCAACCTCAGACGTATTAGATCCTGAAGGGATTCCTTACACTACGTATAACGAAAATTCTATAGAAATAGACGTAAGCAATATAACGGACTTTATTCCTTTTTCAGAATTGACAAATGAAATTTCTGTAGAGTGGACTAAATCAACAATGGGAGTTGATGGTGTTGCTTTGGTAGAAGAAGGTTTGGCTTATGGAATTGATCAGCTAATAAATCCTAGTGCTGTAGCTTTAGTAATATCTTAATAGTAGTAGAATTATTTTGCTTATATTTGTCTAAATATTAATAATTTAAATTAAATCAAATGTCAAAAAAATTAACCGAAGAACAATTAGCAACCTTACAAGGTTTACAAGAAGAATTTAATAAGGCAAAAACAGAAATTGCTGATTGCGAAATTAAAAAAGCTTCTTTAATAGTGAGTCTTTCAGAGATCCAAAAAAGATTTGGTGAAGAAGAAAAGGTTTTAATGGAGGAGTTTGGAGAAAATGTAATAATTAATCTGCAAACTGGAGAAATTAAAGAGCCTAAAAAAGAAGAAGAAAAACCTTTAGAAGCAGTAAAATAAATTACAATGGCAAAAATTAGCAACACATCGGCATATCCTAATATTTCAAACCTTGATGCAGCGGATTATTTAATTCTAACTGATGCTGAAAATAGTTTGTTAACTAAGTCTTGTACGATAGGTACGTTGCAAAGTTTTATTGCTAGTGGAGGTATTTCTCTTACAACAACTGGTTCTTCTGGATCTTCTACTCTTATTGATGGTGTATTAAATATACCTGAATATACAGCAGGAGATGTTAACTCTATAAACACTTTAACAGGATCAGTTGTTATTACCGCTTCTGGAGGATTAACAATTACAGAAACTGGAGCTAGTACAATGAATATTAGTGGTACAGGTGCTGGAAATTTTGTTAGTTTATCAGTTAACGGAAATTCTTCGGCTGCTACATTAATCTCAGGAGTTTTAAATATTCCTCAATATCAACGTGCTATTGCTGTTTCAACAGGAGGTTCGGGTGCAGCGAGTTTAATAGGAGCTAATTTAAATATTCCTTATGATCCAGTAACTTTAAGTACAAATGGAAATAGTGGATTAGCAACTCTTACAGGAACATCTTTAAATATTCCTCAATATCAACGTGCTATTACTGTTTCAACAAATAATTTTGGTGCAGCAACTCTTACAGGAGCTAATTTAAATATCCCTTACAATCCAGTAACTTTAAGTACAAATGGGACTACAGGAGGTGCTACGTTATCTGCTTCTAACAATTTAAATATTCCTGTTTACCAGTCTAATCTTACTCTTGCAACTAGTACAACTTCTGGTGCAGCTAGTATTTCTGGGGGTACATTAACTATTCCAAACTATGGAAATAATGCTGGAGGGCCTGTTCTTGCAGTGTTTAGATTGTCAATATCAGGTACTACTTTAAGTGGTAGTGCTTTTGTGAATAATTTTTCAGGATCATGGGTTTTTACTAGATCTAGTGCTGGGAATTATGTAGCTACAAATTCTAGTGCATCAATGACAGAAGGGTATATAATGTGTTTGGTAAATAATCCAAATGTTACAGCCTCTCCAAATGGTGCTGGTGGTGGAACTTATCCAGAACAAACAATTGCTGAAAGAAAAACCTCTACTGAAATAAAAATAATAAATTTTGATCTTTCTACTGCTGGAATTGGAGTAAAAAAAGACTTTGGAGCTTCTGATGTATGGGTTGAAGTTAGAAGTTACCCTCTATAAAATGGATATAAGAAAAATCTCTATAGGATCTGATTATAAATCTAATGCAATGCATTATATTGTTGGTCAAAATGTTCTTGGAGGATCTTATCATATATTACATATTCTTTACGATTTTGATTCTTATAAAATATGGATAATAAAAGGAGATGAGGTTGTTCTTTGGAAAGAATTTAAAAATACATTACCTATATCTTTAGAGTATAATATTAATTTTTAATATGAAAAATATAATTCAAAAAGATTGGAAAGATATACTTTGGGAAAAAATGTCAAAAGAAGAAAAAGAATCACCAAGTGTATTTAATAAAAAACCAATTGAAAAGGCTAAAAAGAAATTAGTGTAAATTAAATAAAATTAAATGAAATCTCCTTATAGTTTTATTGTCAGTCCAAAAAAGGGCAGGCGATATGATAACATAAAAAAATACGGAAATAAAAATTTTATTACAAGCTCTTCTGAAGAAGATCATAGCTCTTCCAATCGTTTTGCAGTAGTTGTTTCTACTCCTATTAATTATAATGGCCCAATAAAAAAAGGTGACACTCTTTTAGTTCATCATAATGTTTTTAAGTTTTATAATGATATGTATGGTAATAGAAAAAGCGGTAAAAGTTTTTTTAAAGACAATTTGTTTCTCGTAGATCCAGATCAATTTTATATGTATAAAAATAAAAGCGAATGGATAGGTCATGACAAGTATTGTTTTATTAAGCCTTTAGAGTCAAAAGATGGCTATCTTAAAAAAAGTTCTAAATACGAACCATTAACTGGAACAGTAAAATATATAAATCAAGATCTTTTAGACAAAGGTGTAAAAGTTGGTGATGTGGTTTTGTATCAGCCTGATTCTGAATATGAATTTCTTGTTGATGACGAATTGCTTTATAGAATGTTTACTGATAATATCACTGTTGTGTTATGATATATCACAGAGATGGTTTTTTGGATTCAGAGTATTTTAATGAGATTAATAATTCTATAAACAGTCAAGAATTTATTCCAGTAGACGTAGGTAATGCTTTTTTTTATGTTCAGCCTTCAAACAAAAAGTTTGATGATTATGTTATTAAAAAGTTAGAAAAAATAGAAGGTAAAAAATTATCAAACATAACATCTTTTTTTAGAGTAGCTACAGATCAGCTTGATGCTTCTTGGAGAATACATTCTGATTTAATTGTTAATGGTGAAAAACCAGATAGAGCGTTAGTTTTTTATCTTTCTCCTAAAAGAAGAACTGATTTGCATGGTACTGCTTTTTGGAATCATCATATTCATGGAGAAAAACTTTTTGATAATTGCACAAATGAAGAGTATGACACTATGATTAAATTAGATTCAAATGATTTAACTAAGTGGAAACTAAGACAAGTTGTTGATTATAAGCCTAATAGATTAGTATCATACCCAGCAAATTATTTTCATAGTAAATACCCTAATGAGGGTTGGAAAGAAGGAAGAAAAGTTTTTGTAATGTTTTATAAATTTAAATGAAATGGATGTAAAAAAAATTAAACTTCAAATTATAAAAGCTGGAGAAAAAGCTGTTCAACAATTAATAAAAGTTGCTGAAGAGCAAATTATAAAGTATGGAGAAGATGATGAATTAGCAGCTGATAAATTAAAGAATGCTGCGGCAACTAAAAAATTAGCTATATTTGATGCTTTTGAAATACTAAAAAGAATTCAAGAAGAAAAAGACGAAATAGAAGGAGTGGATAATAAAACAAATAACGCGCCAAAAGGATTTGCTGAATCAAGATCAACATAAATTATATATAAAAATTGTAGACTTAATTCCTAATAATGTTTTAGCTACTAAAAATAAAGCTAAATCTTGGAAATATGGGTTTAATGAAAAATACGATATTGTTGTTATTTCTAAGTCTGGAAAAATAGGAGATATTATTTCTATTCAAGGATTAAGAATAGCTCTACCTCTTTTAGAAAAAGATATTTATATAAAAAGTAAAGTTTCTTCTGAACAATACTGGAAGGCTCAAGAAATACCAAAAGCTTTAACTAAAATAAAATCTATATTTCAATGGCATAATACGTCTTCTAGCTTTAAAAATCAATGGGTTGATTATATAGAAAAACAGTTTGATTACAGGGAAAAAGGTTACTGGTTTAAAAACAATGGCGTTCCAACTTATATAACTGGTTCTCATTGGATGTATATTCAGCACACAAAAATAGATGTAGGCCTTCCTGATTTTAGGGAAGCAAATAGAATATTTTTTATTCACTGGGAAGCTTGTAAAGCAGATAAAAGATCTTTCGGTAATGATTATTTAAAAATTAGAAGATCTGGTTTTTCTTATATGGGAAGTGAAGAATGCGCTAATATTGGAACAATAACTAAAGATGCTAGAATAGGTATTCTTTCTAAAACTGGAGCTGATGCTAAAAAAATGTTTACCGATAAGGTAGTTCCTATATCTAATAATTATCCTTTTTTCTTTAAGCCTATACAAGATGGTATGGATAAGCCTAAAACAGAATTAGCATACAGAGTACCTGCTTCTAAGATTACTAAAAAAAATATGTATGAGGATGAGGTTGATGAGGTTGAGGGTTTAGATACAACGATTGACTGGAAAAACACAGGAGACAATAGTTATGATGGGGAAAAATTAAAATTGTTAATTCATGATGAAAGTGGAAAGTGGGAAAAACCTAATAGTATAATAAAAAACTGGGGGATTACTAAAACTTGTTTGCGTTTAGGTAGTAAAATTATTGGCAAATGCATGATGGGATCAACATCAAATGCTTTAGATAAAGGAGGTGAAAACTTTAAAAAGCTTTACTATGATTCTGATGTTACTAAGCGTAATTCAAACGGTCAAACAAAAAGCGGATTATATAGTTTGTTTATTCCTATGGAATTTAACATGGAGGGGTTTATTGATAGATATGGAATGCCTGTTTTTTACACTCCTGAAAAACCTATAATTGGAATAGATGGGGAAATGATTACTCAAGGAGCTATTGATTATTGGCAAAACGAAGTAGATTCTTTGTCTAGTGATCCAGATGCGTTAAATGAATTCTACAGACAATTTCCTAGAACAGAATCTCATGCTTTTAGAGATGAAAGTAAACAGTCTTTGTTTAATCTTACTAAAATATATCAGCAAATTGATTATAATGATTCTTTAATGATAAAGCAGCATATGACTCAAGGTTCTTTTTCTTGGCATAATGGTGTTAAAGATACAAGGGTTATTTGGACTCCTGATAAAAGAGGAAGATTTTTTGTAACTTGGATACCTGAGAAATCATTAAGAAATCATGTTGTTATAAAAAACGGAAAAAAATATCCTGGGAACGAACACATTGGATCTTTTGGTTGTGATTCATATGATATTTCAGGTGTTGTTGTTGGTAAGGGATCTAACGGTTCTTTGCATGGTATGACTAAATTTAATATGGATACAGCTCCAAGCAATGAGTTTTTTTTAGAGTATATTGCTAGACCGCAAACAGCAGAGATTTTTTTTGAAGAAGTTTTGATGGCTTGTATATTTTATGGTATGCCTATTTTATGTGAAAACAATAAACCAAGATTATTGTATCATTTTAAAAATAGAGGTTATAGATCTTTTAGTATAAACAGACCAGACAAAACATTTAATAAGCTTTCTAAGACAGAAAGAGAGTTGGGTGGAATACCTAATTCTAGTGAGGATGTAAAGCAGTCTCATGCTTCTGCTATAGAGTCTTATATAGAAAAACATATTGGTTTAGATTTAGTTGGAAATTATAGAGATCCTGATGATATGGGAATAATGTATTTTCAAAAAACATTAGAGGATTGGGCAAAGTTTGATATAAATAATAGAACAAAATTTGATGCCTCTATTAGTTCAGGTTTAGCTATAATGGCTAATCAAAAACACCTATACACACCAGCTAAAGAAAAATCAAAAATAAGCATTAACTTTGCTAGATATAACAATAAAAATTCTATTAGTCAATTACTTAAATAAATGAAAGACGTAAAAATACAAGTTAACTCAGCTGCGTTTCCAGATCAATTTGCTTCTGATTCGGTAAAAGACACTATGGAGTATGGGTTGCAAATAGGACAGGCAATACAGTATGAATGGTTTAGAAGAGATGGAGGATCTTGTAGGTTTTATTCTCAATGGGCAGAGTTTAATAAATTGAGATTGTATGCTCGTGGAGAGCAGTCTATTGCAAAATACAAAAACGAAATTTCTGTTGATGGAGATTTATCTTATTTAAATTTAGATTGGACACCTGTTCCTATTATTCCTAAATTTGTAGATATTGTTGTAAACGGTATGAATGATAGGCTTTTTAAAATAAAAGCTACTGCTCAAGATGCTATGTCTGCCGAAAAGAGAAATCAGTTTCAAGAAATGATTCAAAGCGATATGATTGCAAAACCTTTGTTGCAACAGATAAATACTGACTTTGGAGTTGATGCTTTTCAAACAAGCGAAGATGAGTTGCCTGAAAATGATCAGGAGTTAGAGCTTTTTATGCAAATGAATTACAAGCCAGCTATTGAGATAGCTGAAGAAACTGCTATTGATACGATATTTTCTGCTAATCACTATAACGAAAGTAGAAAAAGAATTGATCTTGATATTACTACTTTAGGGATTGGTATTGGTAAACATATGTTTCTTCCTGGAGATGGTGTGAGGGTTGAGTATTGTGATCCAGCAAATATCGTTTACAGTTATACTGAAGATCCTTATTTTAAGGACACTTTTTATTGGGGTGAAATAAAAACAGTTCCAATTACAGAACTTATAAAAATTGATCCTACACTTACTAATGATGATTTAAGTGAGATTTCTAAATATAGCCAATCATGGTATGACTATTATGATGGCGCGGCAGCATACAACAACAGTATGTTTTCTAGAGATACCGCTACTTTGCTTTATTTTAATTACAAAACTACTCATTCTTTTGTTTACAAGAAAAAGAAAATGTCTGATGGAACATTTAAAGTAGTTCAAAAAGACGATCAATTTAATCCACCACAGGAAATGATGGATGAAGGAGATTTTGAGAAAGTGACTAAAAAAATTGATGTTTGGTATGATGGTGTGATGGTTATGGGTACTAATATTATGCTTCAGTGGAAGCTAGGAGAAAATATGGTAAGACCAAAATCTTCTAGTCAATATGCATACTCTAACTATGTAGCTTGTGCGCCTAAAATGTACAAAGGATCTCTAGAGTCTTTAGTTAGAAGGATGATTCCATTTGCAGATTTAATCCAAATGACTCATTTAAAAATACAACAAGTTGTTTCTCGTGTTGTACCTGATGGTGTTTTTATAGATGCAGATGGATTAAATGAGGTTGATCTTGGAACAGGTAACGCCTATAATCCTGAAGATGCTTTAAGGCTATACTTTCAAACAGGTAGTGTTATTGGTAGAAGTTATACTGGAGATGGAGAGTATAATAACGCAAGAGTTCCTATTCAGCAATTAACATCAAATAGTGGCGCTAGTAAGATGCAAATGCTTATTACTAACTACAATCATTATTTAGATATGATAAGGTCTGTAACAGGCTTAAATGAAGCGAGAGATGGATCTAGTCCTGATCCTAATTCTTTAGTAGGTGTTCAAAAATTAGCAGCTTTAAATTCTAATGTAGCTACTAGGCATATTTTAAATGCAAGTTTATACATAACAAAAACTTTAGCTGAATGTTTGTCGATTAGAACAGCAGATGTTTTAGAGTACGCAGACTTTAAAGATGAATTTGCTATGCAGATTGGTAAGTATAACTTAGGAATACTTGAAGATATTAAAAATCTATACTTGCATGACTTTGGTATTTTTATAGAAATGGCTCCAGATGAAGAAGAGAAAGCTATGTTAGAGCAAAATATTCAAATGGCATTATCTAAAATGGATATAAATCTTGAAGATGCTATTGATATTAGAGAACTTGCTAATATAAAAATGGCAAATCAATTGCTAAAAGTTAAGCGTAAGGCTAAACAAGAAATGGAGCAACAGCAAAAAGCTCAAGAACAGCAAATGGCTTCTCAGATGCAAATGCAGGCGCAGAAAGCCGCTGCTCAATTAGCGCAACAAACAGCTCAAGCTGAAATGCAATCTAAAATTGCTGTTAAAGAAGCTGAAACATCTTTTGATATTCAAAAACTCCAAACAGAGGCTGAATTAAAAAAACAATTAATGCAGGTTGAATTTGATATGCAAATGCAATTAAAAGGTGTTGAACAAGAAAATATATTATCTAGAGAGGATAACAGAGAGAAAGCTAAAAAAGAAAGGATTAATCAGCAATCAACAAATACTTCTAAAATAGCAGAGCAAAAGAAAAGAAATTTAACTTCAATAAACTTTGAATCTAATGAAGATAGTTTAGATGGATTTGATTTTGCAGAATTTAATCCAAGATAATTAGCTTAAATATATAATTAAATTAATACTAACTTTGTAAAAAATTAAATCAAATGAGTTTTGAAGTAAAATCAGTTGACGTAAATGTCGAAGAAAAATCAAGAGCGCAAGTTGAAGAGACTCTTTTAAAAAAACACGAAGAGCAATTTGAAAATACAGCAGATAAACCTGTTGATGATGGAATTGATCGTGTAAATTTTAGTAGTCAGGAAACCCAAAAAATAAAAGTAGAAGATACCCCTGTTGAAGAAACAGAGGTAAAATTAGAAGAAAATGACGTTCTTTTATATATTAAGAATAGATATGACAAGGATATAAATTCTGTTGATGAATTATTTGCGGAAAAAGAGGCAAATAAAGATTTACCAGAAGACGTATCTAAGTATTTAAAGTATAAGCAGGATACTGGTCGTGGCATTAATGACTTCATAAAGTTACAAGAAGACATTGATGAAATGGAGGATAATGCTATACTTACTAGCTATTATGAATCTACCGAAGAAGGGTTGGATCATCAAGATATCCAGGACATTATCGATGATAAATTTTTATATGATGAAGATTTAGATGATGAAAAAGATATTAGAAAAGCAAAATTAGCTAAAAAACGAGAGCTTGTAAAAGCTAAATCTTTTTTGAATGAGCAAAAAGATAAGTATAAAGTTCCTCTTGAGTCAAGTGGGGATGGATTATCTAAAGATCAACAAGAAAGTTATAATGCTTACAAGAAATCAGTCGAGGACTCTAAAAGTGTTGCGGAGCAAAACAAAAAGAAGTATGAATATTTTTTAAATAAAACCGAGTCGGTTTTTAACAATGATTTCAAAGGTTTTGAATTTTCAGTTGGTGATAAAAATATTTCTTTTAAACCAGGAGATGCACAAGAATTAAAAAATCGTCAAGCAGATGTCAATAATTTTATTGGCCAATTTATGGGAGATGATGGTTTAATATCCGATGCTGAGGGATATCATAAAGCACTAGCGGTGGCTATGAATCCTGATAAGTTTGCTAAACATTTTTACGAACAAGGTGTGGCTGCAACTATAGATAATGTTTCTAGAAAATCTAAGAACATAAATATGGATGTAAGACAGCAATCACAATCAGTTTCTAAAAATGGAATAACAATTAGACCTGTTAGCAGAAGTAACGATAATGGAAAGGGACTCAAAATTAGAAGTATTAAAAAACAATAAATTTTTAAATTATGGCAGTAAATGCAACACCAGGATTTGACTTGCAGCCAAGTGCGCAACAAACTCCTTTATCAACAAATTATATAAATAACTTTGATTTCTTGAATCAATATCTTCCAGATGTTTATGAGAAAGAATTCGAACGTTATGGAAACCGATCAGTAGCATCATTCTTGAGAATGGTAGGCGCTGAAATGCCTTCTAACTCTGACCTTATTAAATGGGCAGAACAAGGAAGACTACACACAAAGTACCAGGCAGTAACTTCAGCAGGAGCCGCTGGAGTTGACAATGCTGTTTGGACTATTCCTAACAACATCCAAAACTTTAACCCAGCATTAGGCGGAACATCTAACCAGGCAGCTTTTAGAGCAGGTCAAACAGTTATGATTTCTGACAATACAGTTGGTTCTGCTTTACAGAATAAAGGGATTATTACAGTAGCTCCTACGGCTGCTAATCCAAATCAAGTAACAATTGCATATTACGAAGCAGGTGGTCAGACTATGGCTGCTGGTGTTTCTTGTGATATCTTTATCTACGGTTCTGAATTTGCTAAAGGTGTAGAAGGAATGCAAGGTTCTTTAGAATCTGACGATTACTTTTTTCAAAACAAGCCAATTATAATCAAAGACAAATATGCTGTTTCTGGTTCTGATATGGCTCAAATTGGATGGGTAGAAGTTACATCTGAAAATGGCGCAAGCGGATACTTATGGTATATGAAATCTGAGCATGATACAAGACTTCGTTTTGAAGATTATTTAGAGACAGCAATGATTGAAGCAGTACCAGCAGCAGCAGGTTCTGGAGCAGGAGATTATCTTCAAGGTGTAGGTGCAGGATTAAGTGCAGCTGATTCTTCTGGATCAGAAGGTATTTTCTATGTAGTTGGAAACAGAGGTAATGTTTTTGGCGGTGGAAATCCAACAACTCTAGCTCAATTTGATAACATCATTCAAAGACTTGATAAGCAAGGATCTATTGAAGAAAACGTTATTTTTGTAGACAGACAATTTTCATTTGACATTGACGATATGTTAGCAGCACAAAACTCTTACGGAGCTGGTGGTACTTCATATGGTTTATTTGACAATGACAAGGACATGGCTCTAAATTTAGGTTTCACAGGATTCCGTAGAGGTTACGATTTTTACAAGTCTGACTGGAAATACTTAAACGATCCTACTATGAGAGGTGGTATAAACGCAGGTGCAGTAAACGGACTTTTAGTTCCAGCTGGATCTACAACTGTTTATGATCAAATCTTAGGTAAAAACGCTAAGAGACCATTCTTACACGTTAGATATAGAGCTTCAGAAACTGAAGACAGACGTTATAAGTCTTGGATCACTGGTTCTGCTGGTGGAGCAAAAACTTCTGACTTGGATGCAATGGAGGTAAACTTCTTGTCTGAAAGAGCTGTATGTACTTTAGGTGCAAACAACTTCTTCTTATTCCAAAAAGCGTAAGTAGTTATTATTAAAAGAGGGTGAACGGTATGCAGGCAAATGTTCCCTTAGTAACCCTCTTTTTTTTTATATAAATCAAATCAAATTATATTATTATGAATAAAAAGAAACCAGAATTTAAGGCGAAAGCCTATCGTCTAACAGGAAACAAAGCGCCTTTGTCTTATATGTTATCCTCTAGACATTCAACAAGATCTCCTTTATTATATTTTGACGAAAAAGAAGGTACTAACAGACCTTTACGTTATTCAAGAAATCAAAAATCTCCTTTTGAAGATGAGCAAGATGGTAATGCTATTTTAGAACCTATTGTTTTTGAAGATGGAATGTTAACGGTTCCTAAAGAAAATCAAGTGTTACAAAAATTTCTTCATTTACATCCTAGTAATGGTAATGTGTTTCAAGAAATAAATAAAGAGCGAGATGCTAGTGCGGAACTAGAAGTTGTTGAAATGGAAATTGAAGCTCAAATAGAAGCTAAAAAAATTACAGCAGACATTAAAAAACTAACTCAAGTTTGTCGTGTATTAATGGGTAATGGAGTTGAAAACATGACATCTCCTGAACTTAAAAGAGATTTACTTGTGTATGCTAAACATAACCCAGAAGATTTCTTAGACACAATTAATGATCCTATGCTAGAACTTATGGATGATGTTCATCAGTTCTTTAATGCTACACTTTTAACTTTTAGAAATAACGGTAAAGATGTTTACTATAATCTTCCTAATAATAAAAAGAAAATGATGACTGTTCCCTTTGGAGAGGATCCTCATTTTATTGTAGGATCTTTTATGCAAAGTGATGAGGGATTAGAAGTTTATAAGCTTCTTAAAAATAAAATAAAATAAAACTTTAAGTAAACAATATTGTTTACTTTTTTAAGTACAATTTTATGTAATAGAATTGAAAATTAGCCGCCTTAAAAGGGTGGCTTTTTTTTATTATCTTTGTTTTTTATTAACCCATTAAAAACTTTTTATAAAATGGTAAAATTTCTTAAAATTACGAATGCTCCTATTACTGGTCAATTGATTAGTCTTGATGGAGTAAAAGCAGTTGCTACAGCAACAGCAACAGCAGTGGCAGTTACAATCGATTATGTTGATGGAACTACTACAACGGTAACAACAGATGCTCAAGTAGCTCACGATGTTTACGACTCTATATTAAACAATATGGAAGTAGCTTTAGCTACATCTTGGCAGAAGCCTTATTTTGAAGTGTCACTTCCAAAAGCAGTAACAAGTATAGTTAATGCATAACGCATTTAGTTAAACTATTAAAGAGAGGTTCTAAAAAAATAGAGCCTCTTTTTTTTTTGCTATCTTTGTGAAAAGAATTAATTATGCCAATAAATGATGTAAGAAATACGGTATTAGCGATAGCTAATAAAAACAACTATGGATATATTTCTCCGCAAGATTTTAATTTGTATGCACAACAATCTCAAATGGATATATTTGAAGATTACTTTTATCAATACAACGCTCAGCTTACTAAAGAGAATCAGCGTATGTCAGGTACTGGATATGCAGATATTACAAAAGGATTAATTGAGGTAATTGATTATTTTTCTGTAACAAGACCTTTGTCTTTAAGTACAACTCCTCCAACTTTAAGTAATGTCTATTATTTGCCTTCACAAGCAACTACTGGTAGTGATTATTATTTAATGAATAAAGTTTTAGTTTACACTACATTATTAGCTTCAGGGAAAACTACAGGTACTTCAGGTGGTAATAATGCGATAATAGATGCTAACGCTACGTTTATAACAAGCGGTGTAAAAGTAGGTAGTACAGTATCTTTAGTAAAAAACGGCATAACTCAATACGTTACTGTTACACAAGTTCAAAGTGAAAACAAATTAGTTACAACTGACAGCATCAACAGCACTGTTGTATGGGATGCACTTCTTATTTCTTATAATATTTATAATTCAAGTGGAATTCAAGAAGCAGAAAAGGTTACTCATAGTAAAATAACTATGTTAAATAATTCTACACTTACAGCTCCATCAATAGGTTACCCTGCTTATTTAGAAGAAGGTTTAATATTGACCGCTTTTCCAGATAGCATAAATAATATGGGTAGAGTTTTTTCTCAGTATATTAGATACCCTTATACTCCAAAATGGACTTATGTTTCAATAACTTTAGGAGAGCCTATGTTTGATGCCAGTCAAGCTGATTACCAAGATTTTGAACTACCATTATCAGACGAACCTGCTTTAATAGCTAAAATATGTAAATATGTAGGTTTAGAAATTAGAGAAGCCGATGTATATGCATTTGGAACAGAGGCATTAGCAAACGAACAACAAACACAAGCATAGATGGGATATATAAATGATTACGCATATTATCAAAATTCAGGAAATAATCCTAGCGATGAAAACTGGGGATCATATCAGTACGTTTCTCTGTTTGATATAGTTAATAATTTTATGTTAATGTATCAAGGAAACCATGCTTTAATAAACAATATTGAAAGATATCAAATTTTATTTCATGCCAAAAGAGGGATTCAAGAATTAAATTATGATGCAATGAAGGAAATAAAAATCCTTCAATTAGATGTTACATTGGATTTAAGGTTTATACTTCCTCAAGACTATGTTAATTGGGTGAGAGTTTCTGTTCACAAAAACGGAGTATTAATGCCATTGACAGAAAATATTCAAACTAATTGGTCTGGAGCTTATCTTCAAGATCATGATTCTAATATTTTATTTGATCAAGATGGAAATGTATTACGACCTCAACAATCAGAAGTTGATTTAGAGCGAATGATGCGTGGAGGAAAAAGTATTTACCTAAATGAAGGAAACGCTTATAACGGTGCTGAAGGCTATTGCTATGATGGTAGGTGGTATTTTGATTATGCTGTTGGTAGTCGTTTTGGTTTAAATACAGAAACAGCTAACTCAAATCCTACATTTACAATTGATAAACAATCAGGAGTAATTAATTTTAGTAATATTTCTAACGCAGCTTCTGTTGTTTTAGAGTATGTATCTGATGGTATGGAAAACGGAGTAGATGGAAATGTTCAAGTTAATAAATTGTTTGAAGAGTATATTTATGCTTACATTAAATATTCTATATTAAACGGAAGGCTTGGTGTACAAGAATACGTTGTGTCTAGAGCAAGAAAAGATAAGTCATCTTTATTGAGAAATGCTAAAATTAGATTAAGTAATATTCACCCTGGAAGACTCTTAATGAATATGAGAGGTAAGGACAAATGGTTAAAATAATATGCCAATAACTACAACAAACTTTATATTAGGCAAAATGAACAAGTCTGTGGATGAAAGAATTCTTCCAAAAGGACAATACATTGATGCTTTAAATATTAGATTAGGATCTACAGAAGCTACTGAAATAGGTGCTGTTGAAAATTCAAAAGGGAATGAACTTCTTGCTTCTATTGAATATGGTGGTCAAGCTTTATCTGTAGGCGCAAAATGTATAGGTGCTTATGAAGATGGCATGAGAGAAACTATTTATTGGTTTATTCATGACAAGACTAATCAAGTTGCTCCTGAAGGAAAGGTTAGTTTAATAGTTTCTTATAATACTAGCCAACAGACTCTTCAATATCATGTAATTTCAACATCTGTTTTAAATTTTAATGAATTATATTTAATTACAGGAATAGATTTAGTAGATGGAGAGTTGTTGTTTTTTACAGATGATTATAATCCGCCACGAGTAATAAATGTTAAAAGAAATTATCCTGATCCTATAGCAAATGTAGATCAGTTTACTGAAGAATTTATAAGTGTTGTTGTAAAACCTCCAGGGTTTGAAGATAGTGTTGGAAATCACATTCCTTTATCAGTTCCACAGGTTCAATTAGTAACCCTTCCAGGTAATGAGAATTATATGGAAGAAAGATTTATTTGTTTTGCTTATAGATACAGGTATATAGACAATCAGTACAGCGCTACATCTTTATTTACAAAACCTGCATTTAACACTAATGATTTTCAATTTGACACTAGAAATTACAACAATGTTGGAATGACAAATCGCTATAACGGTGCGGTTATAACATTTAGTACTGGTAATGAGTTAGTTAAAGAAATAGATTTATTATATAAAGATACTTCTTCTAATATTATTTATGTAATTGAAAGATTTAAAAAAGAAGATTTTGGTTGGGCAGACAACACGAATAAAACATATTCATTTACAAATAGTAAAATATATACTACTTTAGGATCTGATGAATTATTAAGACAATATGATAACGTACCTCGTTTTGCAAAAGCGCAAACAATAATGGGTAATCGTTTATTTTATGGAAATTTTATAGATGGGTATGACTTTAAAAGAAATAGTAATTTAGGAACTAATATTTCTTTAAATTATTCTACTTCTTATCTTAGAGAAGATCTTTCTTTTTTAAGTTTAGAACAAGGTATTCCTGAAAATGGAGTTAATTATACTATTAACCCTTCTCAGTCAACAGCAGTAGAAAATTCTAAAATAAATGTTGATATTTCTGAGATAGCTGACAAACTAAAAACAGGATCAATAATAAATTTTTCTTTTAATTTTACTCACGACAGTCTTAACGGAACTTCAAGTACAGATTGTTTTAGTGATAATGTTGAATTTAAAAATGCAGATTTTAATTTAGATATAAGTATTACATTAGAACAAGATTATTCTAGTCCTTATGATTTATTTGTTTCTAGTCAATTTCAAGATGCATTTGGAACAGGAACTTTAGCTGATGGAAGATTTTTACCTATACTTGATGCTCAAAATGGAAACTCTTTAACTGATTTATTTAATAACGCTTTATTATCTCCTGCTGTTTCTTGTGTTTTTACAAAAACCAATAGTAGTATAAATGATTCCACAACACAACAAGGAGTTACTATTACAGCAGTACCAGGGGACAATAGTTTCGATTTGCAAATTATTGCAATGAACTTTCAAAATATAGATGCTACAGATCCACTGAACCCAATAACAACAAATATTTATGAGTATTTTAGATTTGTAAGTTCTGAAACAAGTTATACTGTTGATGCAGACACAAGTAGTTTGCATAGTAATAGAGATTACGAAACAGGTATTGTTTATATGGATGATTATGCTAGAGCTTCTACTGTTTTAGTTTCAGAATATAATACCATATATATAGAGCCTGCTGATTCTGTTAATAAAAACACTATACAAGTTCAAATAAATAGTGTAGCTCCTTACTGGGCAACAAAATATAAATTTGTAGTAAAGCCAAGTTTAGCAGATTACGAAACTATATTCTCTAATTTCTTTTATATTAGACCTTCTGACAACATGATCTTTTTTAAATTAGAAGGAGATAACGCAAGTAAAGTTTCAAAAGGTCAAACTTTAATTGTAAAAAGAGATGTTTCAGGAGCATTAACAAGATTAGAAAAGTGTGAAGTTTTAGATGTAACACCAGAATCTTCAAACTTTTTACAACTTGCTGGTGAAACTGCTGAGGAAGAAAGTCAATTATCTGGACTTTATATGCAAATTAAAAATCAAAATTTTAATGTTGTTTTAACTGATGATGCAGTTGTTGAACTTGGTAATCAATTTGCTTCATCATCAACACAAGGTTGTTCTGATACACAGAGGAACATAGGGTATCCTTGTTTTATAACAGATCCAGACACTGGAACGACACTAAATTATACTATCCCAGGAGGTTCTGTTATTAAATTAAAATTTAGAGCTAACAGAAGTGAAACTGGAGCGCCAGGTGGAGCGCCTCATTATCAATGGGTGTGGGAGCAAGAATTTGTAGCAACTAAAGAATATTCTGATTTAAAGAAATGGTATGATGGTGATAATATAAATGTTGCATTAGCTCAGCCTGGAAATGTAAATGGATTTCCTTCAGATGATATAGTTGCAAGTTATGATTCAACTTATTATACGCCTTCTGTTCCAACAATTTTTAATGAATTTGCATACGCTAATAATGTTCCTTGTGAAAGATTTAAAGTTAAACTTGCTTTTTGCCAAGCTATTCCAGGAAATGAAACATCTCCATTATATTTTGGAGTGAATAGTGGTATACCTGGAGCTAACAGAGCTTTTGCTTCTGATAGACAATCATCTATTGAAGCTGATATTATTGTGTTTAGAGCTAACACTTTATTGATTTTTGAATCTGAACCATTAGATGCAGATCCAAATTTTTATTATGACGCTAGTGAAATGTTTGATATTGACTCAAACGGATTCCACTTATCTGGAGGGTTAATTGAACAAGGTGATCAAAATCAAACAAGCAGTCAAGATGCTATTGTTAATTTAAATTTTGCCGATGTTTATACTTTTGGTAATGGTTTAGAAAGTTTTAAAATAAAAGACCAATTAGCTGGAAAATCTTTTCAGTTAGGACAAAGAGTCTTAGCAGTTTCTAATCAAGATTATAAAGAAGCTGACAGGTTTGAGGGGTTAACATACAGTGGGATTTACAGTAGTAATTCTGGATCAAACAACTTAAATGAATTTAATTTAGGTTTAGTTAATTTTAAAGATTTAGAAACTTCTTATGGGCCTATTCAATTATTGCATTCAAGAAAAACAGATATACTTGTTTTACAAGAAGATAGAATATCATATGTTTTAACAAGTAAAAATTTACTATCTGATTCAACAGGTGGAGGTGTAATAACATCTGTTCCAGAAGTTTTAGGCACACAAATATCTCGTTTAGAAGAGTATGGAATTAGTTTTAATCCAGAAAGTTTTATTGCTTATGGGCCAAGCGTATTTTTTACAGATTCTAAAAGAGGTGCAGTATTAAATTTATTAGGCGAATCTAACGGTGGAGGTGCAGATTCTCTTAGAGTTATTTCTGAATTAGGAATGAGGTCTTGGTTTAGAGAAGAGTTTTATTTAAACTTAACTACTCAAAAACTAGGAGCTTTTGATCCTTATATGAATGAATATGTTTTATCATTAAATCAAACTCCTATCCCAATACCTCCAGAAGTGTTACCATGTGGTACTCAAGTAACTAGAAATGGTTTACCTGCTGGAGAAGAAATATCTACAGTTATAAATTATGGAAATTTAATAGGAACAGCTCCTATAAATTATAATGTAACATCTGGAGATATAGTTATAACTGTTCTTTGGAACGGAGTTTCTGTTACAAGTGGAAATTTATCTGGTTCAGGTGTTTATAATTGGGATAAAACTTTAAACACTCCTAATGATGCTACAATTACCATTCAAGCGATAGGAAGTCCAGCAGATTTTGTTATAAATTATAATTGTGTTGTAGGTGTTCCAATCACTGTTGTTAAAGTTGTTCTTAATTCATCTGTAGATTCTAATAAATTTATTCATGCAGAATATTTTTGGGAAAATTCAACAAATATAAGTCCTGTTGATAGTGATTTATGTGAGTTTGGAAATTCTTCGTTAGTAGCTTCTACTTTTGACGTTCAACAAGGTGTTAGAGGTTTAGGTGTTTTCCCTCTTGATGGAGTAGATTTAACTATAAGATCTAATAAAATAAATTTTGATAACTATGATTGGGGATTCCCAAATGATAATTTTAAATATTTATCAAGTAACACTTTATATTCTAATACCGTAAGTGGAATTAGTTCATTATTATTAGGCGCAACTACAATACCAAATTCTAGTGTCACAAATCCTTCAAGCGGTTTGTATCAATCAGAAGTTGCAAGTTTATCTATACCATTATCAAATCAGTATTTATATTTAATATATGATTACAGAACAACATCGTGTCAACAATTTTGTTATGATGCTACAGATTTTACAGAGGCTTGTTGTGAATGTTCTATTCCATGCAAAGCGTTTCCTTGTAGTAGTATTCAGCAAGATGCATCTATAATATGTAATCAACCATTGTCAAATATCTATTATCATACTGGTGCTGGCGGAACACCTGTTGTTGGAGATTTTGTTTATTCATCAGCAATTTGCAGCAGTAGTTCAGCTGTTCCTCTTTTAGCTGGATATTATAAAACACAAGGTAATAAATATATACGAGTAACAAGTAACGGAATAGTAACAGAAGTAGTAAATTGCAGTTAAATATAATATTATGGCAACAATAGGAACATATTGTTTTGATGGCGTAAATTTTGCGCAAGCAACATCTTTATACACAGATTCAGCGCTAACTAATTTAGCTCCTGATGGTTATTATGCTCAAGGCGCAATATCAAGAAGACAATTAAATGGTGTTTTATTAAATGCAGTTTCGTGTAGCTCTTGTGTCGATCCTTGTGGTGTAGGGGTAAATGCTTCAGTTAGTAATAATGGTCTCTTTTTCTCTCAATTTGGTTTAGGAGCCGATATTGGCGCTATTGTTGTTTATATATATGCGTATTCTACGATACCTGATGGAATATTAGCTACTTATAATTCTAATACATACAACAGACTAACTTGTTTAAACAATAATGGTAGTACAATTACCGAAAATGGAGGTTCAAATATTCCATATGCAGGGTTTAATAATCAAGGAACTGAACTTCCGACATATATAGGAAAGAATAACACAAACTTAGTGAATAATTCTCCTTATAACGTAGTGCCTGGTACTAATTGTGTGACTAGTCAACAACTTAGAGATTTTACTTTAATTAATGGAACTTATGTTGATCAAGGAACAAGTCAAATTAAAACAGTAGTTCCTACTCAAGTAGGTACTGCTGCTGTATCATATGTTTATACTATGGTTATACCTAAAACATCAGCATCACCATCTGTTTTAGATTTACAAATATTTGCTCCCATTTGTGGCACTGCTTTTAGTTATAATTTAGATTGTCCTGTGCTTTTAGATAGTTTTCAAGGATCTGCAAGTCAAGCAAATACAACTTGTGCTGCAAATGTAGCAACATATTATTTTGTTCAAAATGCTCAATGGGTGGGTGGAAACACAATAAGTCCTAAAACAAATTCAACTCCAGAAGTTGGAAATTGGGTTTTTACAACTAATACAGGATCAGCTTATTTAAATGACACTAATACAGATTTATATTACATTATAGATAATACCACTTATATTAAGGTAAAATATGGTGTTGTAATAGAAACAGGAAATTGTACTTAAAGAATAAACAATATGGCAACACCAATATCAAGTTATACATTATCTTATAATCCAGATGCGGCAGGAGTACTTTCTCAAGAAGGTGGGTGGCCATCTTTCTATTCTTTTATTCCAGACTATATGATAGGAATGAATAATTATTTTTATAGTTTTAAAAGAGGTAATTTATGGAGACATAACACAAATGAAACTAGAAATAATTACTATGGAGTTCAATATAAATCCACTATAACTAGCGTTTTCAATGTAGAGCCTACTTTAAGTATAAAGCTTTTTAAAACAATGTCATATGAGTCTACAACTACTGTGGCTGATACCAGTCAGGCAGCTTGGAGATGTGTTGAGTTAAATACTGATTTAACAGATGGTAGTCCAGGATCAATGTTTTCAACATATTTTGTTCAGAAAGAAGGAGAGTGGTTTAGTTTTTTAAGAAACAATGCTGGAACTTTAAATTACAAATCTCGTTCCGTTAACGGAATTGGAGTAGCTGATAGTATTTCAACTCCAGCGGTTGGGTTTACAACAATTAATTTTAACAATGCGGTTGGTTCAATTATTAGTATTGGAGATTCTGTTTATGCTGTTACCACAGCAGGAGGTGTAGCTACAGCTGATCCAGCTATAATAGGAGAAGTAACAGGCGTAACAACTAACAGTATTACAATTGAAGATTCAAATGTGTTGCCAGTTATTGTTGGACAGTTTATACTTTACAGTAAAAATTCAGTTGCAGAGTCTCATGGAGCAAGAGGTTATTTTATGCAATTTAAATTAGAAAATGATTCAACAGATCCTGTAGAACTGTTTTCTGTAGGCTCTAGTGTGATGCAAAGTAATCCTTAGAATTTATCTATATTTGTTATATGAAATTATCTGTACGAAAGTTAGAAGAAAAAGATTGGGAAGTTTTACCAACATGGTGGAATGAGTGGCCTAAGTGGGTGCAACCAGCAAGAGATGCATTACCTGACAATGGTTTAGGTGGTTTAATGATTGAAAAAGGTGGTATTCCTGTTTTTGCAGGATTTATATATGAAACTAATTCTAAAGGAGTTTGGTTAGAATGGATTATATCAGATCCCGAATATAGGTTATCTGATAGACAAGAAGCTTTAGAGCTTTTAATTAGTAGTGCGGAAAAAATAGCAATAGAAAAAGGATTTAAATATGTTTTATTTATAGGTAAACATAATAATCTAATTGACACTTTTGAAAAATTAGGATGGCATGTTGACCGCACACCATCATACGAATTAATGAAAAAAATACAATAACATGGCAGTAGTAACATCAGCAGTAGTAGGAGTAGCCAGTGCAGGTTTCTCAATATACCAATCTTTTGAACAAAAAGCTAAAGCTGAAAGGAAAGCTAAAGAAGGAATGGAAGCATCGGACAAATTAATAGGTGAGGCTGAGATACTTGCTGAGAAAGAAATGTTAGCAGGAGTTCAGGTTCCTTTAGATGCGTTTGAATCAGAAGCAGAGCAAACCTTACAAAATTCAAAACAAATTATAGATACGCTTCAAGATGGAGATGCTAGATCTTTAGCTGCTGGAGCAGGATCTGTAGCTGGTCAAAATAACTTAATAGCTCAAGAAGCTCGTGAAGATAAAGCATCACTTATATATGAAAATGAATTAATGAAAGCTGAAGAAAAACAAGATATAAATTCAGATTTAAAAGATTTTAAAGTAGCTCAAGCAGTTGATCAAAACCTGATGGCTAGAGATGCAGAAGAAGCTGCTGCACAGGCAACTAACAATATAGTAGCAGCTACAGGACAGATAATAACATCAGGTGCTTCTTTGGCTCCTTTGTTTCCAGGAGGAAATAAAACACAAGAGCAAAAACTTTTTGATAGACAAGAAAGATTAGATGCTAGAATGGAAAGAAGAAGAACAAGAAATTCGTAAGAGTGTTTAAGTAAAAGATTAAAAAAACAAAAATGGCAGAAGATAATTCAGTACCACAAGGAGCAAATAAATATTCTGTTTATGCTCAAAGAGACGTAGATAGCACACAATTTAACTGGGCAAACGCAGCAGCAGATATTACTAAATCCTTTACTGATGTTCGAGATGATAGAAAAAAAAGAAAAGAAGATTTAGAAGATGGGTTTGATAAATCAATGTCTTTACTTCAAGAGGTAGAGGCAATGCAAACTAAAACTGCTGGAGAAAAAATAACAGCAGCTTCTCAGGCTTCTGTTGATGCGTTAGTTAAACAAAACGAACTGATGAAAAGTGGAAAGATTTCTGTCAGAGATTATCAAAGATTTGAAGCTAGGTTGAAAGCTGGTTATGCAAATGTAAACAAAGTTGTAAAAGGATGGGATAAATGGCAGGGTGAGACTAACACAAGAATGACAGAAGGAACAAGTGGTTATTTAGAAATTGGAAACGCTCAAGATGTTCAGCCTTTAGGTGATTTTTCAGACTATGAATTAGTAACGAATCCATTTACTGGAAACTTATCTTATGCAAAGTTAGAAGCGGATCCAAACGATCCTAATAAAAAGATATTACCAAAAGATGCAAGTGCGTATAAACCACCATCAGAGGTTTTTGCAAGTATGAATTATCGTCAAAATAAATACGATGCTCGTAAAGCTGTTACAGGAATTACAGATAATGTAGCTACTGTTATAACAGCGTTTCAAGAATCATACGAAAAAGATGGTTCTGGAGGAAGTGTTAAAAGTCTTGAAGATTTTAGACAAATTGGAAAAGTTGGAACTTCTGGTTTAGGTTATAATGAATGGTTGGAATCTTCTGTTAACTCTGTGGTTAATAATACAACTGCTGGTCAAATTTTATATGATAATGGTTATGGCGCAGCTAAAACCCTGGGGGATTTTCAAAAACGTTTTCCAGGTTTAACACTAGATAAATGGATAAAATATAAAAATGATAATGGTGTTTTAACTCCTGATTATCAACCTGGTCAAATAAAGAAAGCAAAAGAAATAGTTAGAGATATGATTGAGTCTCAGATAGATAGTAAATTTACTCAGACTTCAGGAACAGGGCCTCAATCCGAATCAGCCACACAGGCTGCATTAAGATTAAAAAACGAAGCAGTTATAGTAGACTTAGATGTAGCCGCTAAAATTGCGGCTGGTAACTTTGATGATTTTATTTCGGCTGGATCTCAAGGGATTGTTGGGGTTAACCAAAGGCTAACGGATGCTGGAATTAGATCAAAGGATGGTTTTATTGATTCTATTACAAGACAAGGAGATGAGATTATAATAGAATATCAAAGTACCAGAAAAGCTACTCCAATTAAAAGAAAAAACTCAGATGGTAGTTTTAGAACTACGGAAGAGATAGCAAAGGAAGTATACCAATTAATTTCTCCTAATGGACAATCTTTTGTTAATGATTTAGCAACTGCTAAAAAAGGTGGATTTACGTTTGATTCAAATGTAAGGGATAAAACACCAGCAGAGGTTGAGTCTATGTTAGAGATAGAAAAAGCAACAGAATATTTAATAGACAGCGGAGTTGCTAATCCAACACCAGCACAAATAACAGATGCTATTGAAAGTGGAGAAATTGAAGTTACACAAGAAGAGTTAAAAGAAGTAATGGAAAGCGGTGATATACCACAGGTATACGTTGGCGAAGATGCGGTACAATACGCTTCAGTAGAACCTTTAAAGGTTAAAAATGTAGGTGATAACATTCAAAGAAGTGTAGGAGCTAGTATGAATGACACAACAGGTGCAGATTATATAAAACAAAAATATAATTCTGTTATGGATAAAGATGATGATAATTTAACTACAAACACAATTTATGGCCCAAGTTTTAGTGGCAAATCGGATAGAGCAAAAGCTCTACAAGGCCCTATGCAGGCAACACTAAACGGTTATCTTCCTGTAAAATTAAAGGGAAAGGTAGACATGACTCTTAAAGATGATGGTACGATAGAGGTGAAATATGATAAAGAAACTTTAGATATACCTGGTGTTACTAACATAACTTTAGGTCAAGAAGAAACATTTGTAAAACTTGATGCTATAACAAACCAGATAGCTCAAGATGTTACAGCAAGGTATAATACAGTTAGGAGTTCTAGAAAAGGTGGATCGCCTACGCCAGCAGAAGTGGCGGATGCTACACCTACAACTCTAGTTATTGATGATATTATTGTTCAACCAATAAATGCTCTTGAAGGTGATGATTTAGCAGTTATAGAAGGATCAGGCCCTATTACTGAAGATGTAGTTACTGAAGATGTAGTTACTGAAGATGTAGTTACTGAAGATGTAGTTACTGAAGATGTAGTTGCTGAAGATGTAGTTGCTGAAGATGTAGTTGCTGAAGATGTAGTTGCTGAAGATGTAGTTGCTGATGATTTAGTATTTCCTGATGATGAAGGTTTTGACCTATATAGAAGCAACCTCAACAGGGATAAATCAACGGATAACGAGGTTGTTCTTGATGAGAATGAAGCTGCGTATATGGAAAAACTTATTCAAAAAAGAATAGCTTTAAGTAAAATGCCAGGCGTTGGAAGTTCAAATGCAGATGGGCGAGAAGAAATATTAAGATCTATTGCCAATGACAGCACTCTTACGGACAAAGAAAAAAAGGCTATATATAGAAGATATAGATATATAGATGACCTTCATCATGATTATTTAGATGCTTTTAATAATTCTCCATATCAGATAAAAGCTAGAGAAATTTTAAAGTCTAATATGACTATACCTGAAATGGATAAAGCATTAAAAGATG
>Ga0233415_10000030_pt1 | contig 63163 bp, 76 predicted proteins | sample Na_anoxic_12_MG_FD_188631 | JGI IMG/M metagenome (GOLD analysis project Ga0233415, IMG submission 188631) | Seawater microbial communities from Saanich Inlet, British Columbia, Canada - Na_anoxic_12_MG | ecosystem: Environmental > Aquatic > Marine > Inlet | place: Canada: British Columbia...
AAGAATTCTCTAGTAGTAATGCTTTTTATAATGATGCATATAAATGCGGCGGTCACGTTTCCATCTCTAGCAATGATTATGGGGACTCAAAACATTTTTTAAATGCAATGAGACCATATCTAGGAATAGTATATGCAATGAATAGAAAACGTTTAGCTAATAGATATTGTTTAGGGAATATAAATTGTCCAATTAACCCTACAAATGCTATCACTAGGAGAGATAACAAGTATAATGCAATTCAATTGAAATCTTATGGAGTCGTAGAATTTAGATTATGGAGCAGAGTAACAAGCGTAAATCAATTAAAAAATCGATACGCTTTAATGCACGAAATCGCGCAAGCTAGTAAAACTTTGATATCTAAAGATGCTTTTTCTAGTCGTATACGACCAATTATTATGCGAATGTATAACAATGATGCCGCTAAAGTAGATAGCTTACTTAAACTAGCTAAGTCATTCGATAAGATGCTAACTAAAAATGTGTTGGATGAAAATGTTATCCCTTATATATATGCTTATAGGAATAACAATTTAGCCGATAGTGACCAAAGAAACGCGAGCATACAACAAATGTTTTTCACTCAGAAAGGTTACAGAATGTGGAAACGCGGAGAAGTTGAATTCAGTAAAATGGTTGGTTGATTTATCAGCAAACTAATATTAAAAGGAGCGCTAACGCGCTCTTTTTTTTTGCCCTAAATTAAAGTTTTGTGCAGTTATGCTGCATAATCTTAGGTAAATACAACAGCGACAGCAGACACCAGCAGACACCAGCAGACAGCCAGTCAAAAAAGTTGACACCCTGTAAAAAATAACAGGTAAGCAGGAATGCCCATTTGGGGACAAAAATGCCCATTAGGGGTAATAAATACCCACGAATACCCAACGCGGGTAATTGTTTGATGTTTGATTTTTTGAATAAATCAAGGTTGGGTACGATGTCGTATCTTTTTGGGTACGATAGCATATCTAAAATAAAGTGTATATCATTTGGCTATGTCTAATTAATGTCTTATCTTTGTGTAATAATCAGAGGTCAGCGGACACAATGTCTACTCCTCACAAACAAATAAACTATGTGTATAATAATTGTAAAGTCGAAAGACAAAAAAGTCTCGCAGTCAGTATTACGAGCATCATCATTAATAAACCCTCACGGACTAGGTGTAATATGGCTAGACACTAACGAGGTTAACTATCACAAATCAAAAGAATGGTCGGTACTAGACACAGACAGACCCTACATCGCTCATTTCAGATATGCTACTAAAGGTAAGATTAACAGAGAGAACACCCATCCATTTGAATGCGGTAATAACTCTAATGAACTACTAATGCATAATGGAACTTTGCTAGGCTATGGCTCAAAAGATTTATGTGATAGTAAGCAACTAGCTAATGAACTAGGACACAGACCACGACACCAATGAAGAGAAATTCTAGGTCAGCACGATTCTAGATTCGTATCTTATAACAAGCGCAACAGACAATACCAAATCTATAACAAAAATCTTTGGACTCAAAAAGATGGTGTATGGTTTTCAAAAACTAATGTGTTACAAGACAATCTTGTAGCGGTGTATGGTACTCTTAAAAAAGGTTACTCAAACAATAGTATGTTAAGCGGCTCACGATACGTAGGTAAGGGAACTACTCTTGATAAATACCCTTTAGAAGTTAGCGGTCTTCCTTATCTACACGATGTAAAAGGTAGCGGTTACAATGTCGATGTACATATATATAAAGTAAGCGACAACGTACTTAAAAATCTTGATTCACTTGAAGGACACCCTTATCATTACAAACGTAGTGAGATAATGATAAAGCGCAAGAAAGGTCAGATTAAATGTTGGGTATACTTTATACAGACAAGACCCTATTCAAACCATATGAACTGCATACAAAGTTATAAGCAAGAGAGACCAAGCACGAACTATAGAGGCTCCTCTTATCCTTATAATTTCTTTCGTAACGAAGACTATAAACCAAGCTATACTAAACGTATAACTGATTTTTATTCTTCTGTAGAGACAGACCAAGAAGAAAGATATTGCAGCACTTGTATGGTAGAGGTCAAAACAGATGACCACGAGATTAGTGATTCGAAATACTATTGTGAGATTTGTTGCAACCATTTCACAGAAAGCGAAGTAATGAAATAATTGACTAAACGTTACTTTGTGGGGGAAGTTTATTGACATTTTCTTCCCCTTCTGTTCGGTAGTGTGTACTACCGCTGATGATTCGAAAACGATGAAACAGATATACAAACTTTAAAACAAAAACAATGAATAACTTAGATAAATTAAAACTACAAATTGAAATCTCTAAAAAAGAATTAGACAATAATTTCAGCGAAAAACAATTTGACCACTTACTTAAATTACAATTACACTTACTTAAATTACAATTAAATAAATAACAATAAACTAAAAACAAAAACAATGAATAACTTAACTTTAATGAAAATGTTTCTTGTTATGGGAGACACAACAGAACAAACACTAAAAGAAAAAATTGCATATAAAGAACGTATTATATTTGCAACTCAAGGTATTATTAAGCCAAGTAATTGGGCAGAACTAAGTGATGAAGTAAAACTAAATAGATTAACTAAACTACAAACAATATAAAATTATGAATGCAAATGATTTATTAAAATTCTTGAACGCGGTAGCGGAAGAAGTAAAACAAAATGGAAGAACACTAAAAGATGTCACTATAAACTTTAGAAGAACAGATGATTCAGATGTTGAAGTTTGTGATTCTATAGGTGTAGATTTATTTGATTCTGAAACAAATAAAATAATAGAGAGTCTAGTACTAATGGGTAAATATTAAATTACTAACTAAATTAAAAAACAATGAATAAAACAGAATACCAACTGCTGAAGTTAAATGGTAGGGAAATGACAAATGAAACCTTACAACGTTTTGATTATATCTACCGAGATATAGTAAAACAAGCTACACAACTAAGAGAACAATACCAAGCAGACAACGAGCCTATTATGAATCAGACAATCAACAAAACAAGAACAGATTTATACAAGGTAATGAACAACACAACTAAATTTAATAACGAAGTTATGATAGTGTTAAATCTTATTGATGATTTAACAGAGAAACTCAAGAACTTAAAAATAAAAAACTAATGCAATATAAAATTATGGAAATAGAAACAACAATAAACTATATGTCGACAAATGATTTTGTCCACGCAAACAAACTACAAAAAGTAGCTGAAGAACTCTTCGGTAAAGATTGGGTAGCTGAAGACGATGTTGAACAAATCGAAAAACTCTTAAACAAAGTAGCACCCAACAAGTATATGGTAACTTGCTATGGCGAAATGTTTAATAGTGATTATGATATAGAAGTAAGAGAACTAGATTGCACTACTAATTATTCTACTAACGAACTTAGGAAAGAATTAAAGCGCAGAGGTTTTTTTAGTTATGGTTGGGAGCCAAGTAAAATTTTTTAGATATGAACTACGATAATTGGAAATTAGCAACACCAGAATCTGAATCTGGATACTTAGTAAGTAATTGCTGCGGAACGGACTATGATGAGGATGATGATGGAAATACTTGTCTTGATTGTGGGGATGAATGCGAGGAGATTGATGAGAGAGAATACAGACAAGGCAGGAAAGATGATTGGGATGAGATGCAAGCAGATGAGGATAGGTTAGAAAAATAGTCGTATACGACCAACTAATAAAAGGTACAATAATATTTGGAGATGTCTAAATAATGTTGTACCTTTGTCTATTATAAATATATTATAACTATGAACTTAAAAAACTTTATACAAGAATGTAAAGACAACCCAACTGAACTTATACTTAACATAATACTCCTATGTTTTTTAGGACTAGTGTTTTATGTAACTATGTGGGTATTTTATTAATCCTTAAATTAAATTATTATGTATATTAAAATTAACAAAGTAGAACTAGCAACCAAGCTAGCAAGAATGGAAACCGAAGCGGTTTTAGATGGAACTAAATTTACTATTGAACTTGTAAACGACAAAGGTCAAGTATACGAAACCAAGTATTCAGAGGAAGGTCAAGCGGTCTTCAACCAAGCATACGATATGTATTCGGATGTTATAGAATCAACAAAGGAAAAACTCAAATCCATACCCTTCGGTTAGAATGCAGCACGTAATACAAGAACTCCTCCACGAGAAACATCTTAAGGAGGAGTATAAAAGAAATGTAATCGAATTTAATAACTACTTCAGATATAGCGGTAAAGAAGAAAAACTCAACCCTAAAATAGCTTACTTAATAGAAAAAGAAAAACGTTATAAAGAAAAAATGTATAGCTGGGAAAAAACCGATATGTCGGAATATAAACTAACTCAAAGATATGTACGCAAAACTAATCGCAGACAAACTAATATTAAAAAGAAGACTTAAAAAAATAGAGGCTCAGTTAAAAAAAGAAAAATCAAAAACTGCCGTCAACTGGACTACTTGTAACAAAAAACTTATTGATGGACACTGGTACATTAAAGGCTCAGATGTTTTGATGAACAACTAAATTAAACTATATTTACACTAAAAATAAACTGCTATGAAATTAATACTGGATGAGATTCTATGGAGAAAATCTTTAAAAACTCCTAATAAAAAAAGAATACAAAAACTACAACAACTAGCTAACAGAAAAAAAGTATCTTATACTGCTTTTAAACAAACTGGAGAAGTAATGAAAATGAAACATTATATGGAGGAGTACAGACCATTTGATTCATCTAATATAGATATGGGATTAAGGATATTACCTAATGCTCATAGTGTTATAAGGTATGTGGGAGGTTTTGTTTTATTTATACTGGAAGGAAAAAATTATGCTTTTTACTACGACAGAACTTTGGAAGTATCACTGGATTTAAAAGCACTGGAAAAATTATTATACAAAAAAAAGGTAGAGTCGTTTATTGTTAATTATAAAGACAGAGATTAATGGGGGAAAAAAACAAATACTACTGGGACACAACAAGAAATATGTCTTCAACCCAAGAAACAGACAACAGAGTACCTGCATATTATGTAGGCAGGACACCAAGAACTGGATACTACCAAGCACGTTATGTAGTAGAGGACTTTGATTGCACTTATAACGTAGGCACTGCGGTCACATACTGCTTACGTTCAAAATTCAAGCACGAGGATGGAGGACTAGAATGCTTAACCAAAGCAAAGGCTCACCTTGAATTTGAAATTGAACGTCTAAAAAATTTGCACAATAAATAAACATTATTTATATTTGTATGAGTGTTTTCATAATCGAATGTTGTCATATACGTTCGTAATAAAGAAGGAGCAAGACTGCGGTCGCTAATGACCAATTATATATCGGACTAAGAATCCCTAATGTTAAATGTTTTGTAGTTTTGCTCCTTTTTTGTTTCCTAAAATTTAATAATAAAATAAAATAAAATGAAAAGAGAAGTATTCAATAAACTAGTAGATAACATATGTAAAATATGTGAGATAACTAAAGACCAATTGTTTTCTAAATCTAAAATAAGAAAGAGTGTAGATGCGAGGCACTTGTTATATCATACTTGTAAGCAGCGAAATATGAAACTGGTTACAATTCAAGGTTATATGAATGACAATGGTTACACCATAAATCATTCTTCTATTATTCACGGAATAAATGTTGTGGAAGAAAACATCAGCCACGACTCTGATTACATTACCATCACAAATCAGATTCAAGAATGCAGCGCACTTTAGAAAATATTTTTGAAGAGGCTAGGCAGGACGAATTTTCTGCTGTTTTGGACGGAAAAAATTTTGAGGCTAGATTACTCTACGGCATCAGAATTGAAAAAGATTCAGAAACTCAGAGTATTATTATACATAACACAACAATAGGAGGAGATTTTTACAAGGAGATAACACCAGAACAATATAAAACTTTTTATAAAAAAGGTTGGAGATTAGGAGTATTTGTCTTATGTTTGTCTAACTATCGTAGAAAATTAAGTATGGTAGAAACAAGCATAAAGAAAGAGGTAAACTCCAGAAAGAATGCTAAGCACATACAAACACTAAAAAAATCAAGGGAGAGACTAATGAAGTCTTTCACTAAGATAACAAAGAAAATAAATTTAATAATCAAACAAACAAACAATGACTAAATTAAAAACAATTAGTATTAAAGGAAAGGCTTACGTTGAAGTTAAAGAGAGACTTAAGCATTTTAGAAAAACCTATCAACACGAGTACGGATTAGTAACCAACGTATTAAATCACAATTCAGATAGTATATTAATAAAAGCTGAAATTATAGATAAAAAGAATGGTTTCGTTGTCGCTGATGGTGTGGCTTTTGAAGAGTCTGCATCATCTTTTATAAATAAAGGTAACTATGTGGAAAATTGTCAGACATCTGCTTGGGGAAGAGCATTAGGAAACTTTGGGATTGGATTAGATTCTTCGGTATCCTCTTATGAAGAGAGCGCTAACTGGAAACTAAACGATGTACCAGTACAACCAGTACAACAATATGAAAAGGATGGTATAACAATGAAACCATATACTAAGCTTAAAGTAGACTTAGACCAAAAGGGTACTAAAGAAGTTGTAGATATAGAAAAAATGCTAAATTATATTGCTGCACAAAAAATCAAAAGTTTAAAAGGTGCTTTAAAAATGCTAGCCGATAATGATTACATCATTACTAATGAGGTAGAGAAAAATGTTTCTAACCTTTTTAAAACTAAGAAGTAATGAATGAATTCGAAAAAGCTATTGTAAATAAACTTAAAGATGATAAGGAATATTACGATGGGGTAGGTAGGAATTATTTATCTAACTCCGATATAAGTACTCTTTTAAATAATCCTAAACAATTTAGAACTCCTCGTCCAGACAACAAGAACTTTGTATATGGGAGATACTTTCATCAACTTATTTTAGAACCAAACAAGTCTGATAACTTTCTTATTTGTGATGCTGCATCTAGAAGTACGAAAATCTATAAGGAATTCATAGCAGAACACAACTTAGAAGTAGCACTATTAAAAAAAGAGGCGGAAGAAGTTGTAGAACTTAAAAATGTTTTAGTTAATAATATGGATTTTTGTATGGAGATATTACAGAAAGGTAATACATACGAAACACCAATGATAAAGGAGATAGGAGGTGTGTTGTGGAAAGGAAAAGCAGATATTGTAACATCAACTAATGTTATAGATATTAAAACAACAAGTAACCTAGATGCATTTGGATACAATGCTAAATGGAAATATTACTATTGTTCACAAGCATATATATATCAGCAGTTATTTGGTAAACCCCTTATATTTTTAGTTATAGAAAAAACTACTGGTCAATTAGGATGGTTTGATTGCGGTCAAGAATTTTTAGAACTTGGTAGAGGTTATGTGGAAGAGGCTATAGATGTGTACAATGCATATTTTGGAGATAATCCTACAAACAACATAGATACCTATTATATTAAAAAAACTTTATAAATGAAAAAAAATAAATTAAATAGCAAAAATCCAAAATATAAATCTGGTAGAGGTTACAACGATAAAAAAGATGAGAGTGAAAAACAAAATCAAACAAAAAAAATAATCAATGAAACAAAAAGTTTTAAAATTTATGCAGTCTATTCGAAATAGCTTTCGTATGACTCCAAAAGGTACTATTATGTGGGTGCGTGTTCCAATGACCTGCACAGATAGACAAGATAAGGATGATATCATTATCTCAACAATTAATCATTTGGAACAAACAATTAAAATTAAATAATATGTCAGATTACGAACACAAAGCAGGTAACGGAAGTTTATTTAGAAACTCTAATAAAACACCTGAAAACAATCAGCCAGATTATTCTGGACAAATTATGTTGCAAGACGGAAAAATGCAACAAATTGCTGGATGGGTAAAGGAAGGTCAGAAAGGAAAATTCTTTTCACTTAAACTTAGCGACCCTTATGTTAAAGAAGAAGGTAAGCAAGAAGTTAAAGTAGATAAAGATTTACCTTTTTAATCTAGTAAATTACTATAAAGAGAGAGTCTTAAAGGCTCTTTTTTTATGGTTTTTTTTATGTCGTTATGACAAAAAAACTATTTATATACTTTATATAGAAAATAATAATTATATTTATGAACTTATTTTATACTAAAAAGAGTAATTATATGACATAAACGACATAACACTTGATAATCAACAACTTATAAAAAACAAACCGACATAAAACCGACATACAAACGACATACTATGACATATCCAATAACCATATTTCAAAATATAAAAGAAACAACAACTCCTTACCACGTAGATGTATCAGTTAGTTTAGATAGGATTAAAACAACTGGAGCATCTAAAGAACTTATAAAAAGAATTAGAAAAGAAAAAGACAAGAGTAAACGTAACGAATTAAAAAAGATGTTACCAGCTATTTGTTTTTCTGGAACATTTAATAAAAGAGTAGATACAAGTTTGACTGAACATTCTGGATTAATATGTTTAGATTTTGATGGTTATCCTAAAGTAAAAACAATGCTTGATGACAAAGCTGCTATCAGTAAAAACCCTTACGTATTTGCAGTTTTTATTTCTCCGTCTGGAAATGGATTGAAGGTTTTAGTAAAGATACCTAAAGACAAAGACAATCACGTTAATTATTTTCAGTCACTACAAAAACATTTTAATTCAGAATACTTTGATACAACATCTAAAAACATTTCAAGAGTATGTTATGAAAGCTATGACCCTTTATTATTTAGTAATCCAGATAGTAAAGAGTGGAATGAGATATTAGAAATAGAATACAAAGAAGTTAAAAAGCACGTAGACCCTTTAACAATACCAATAACGGATGAAAATAAAATAGTAGAAATATTAGTTAGGTGGTGGGAAAAAAAATTTCCAATGAGTGAAGGACAAAGAAATCAAAATACTTATGTATTAGCAGCAGCTTTTAATGATTATGGAGTACACGAAAGTTTAGCATCACACATACTATCACAATATGCTACAAGAGATTTTAATAATGCAGAAATACAAAGAACAATTAAATCTGCATATGCAAACACAACAAACTTTGGAACAAAGTATTACGAGGACAATGAAAAAATTACGGAGGTTAAAAATAAATTAAGGCAAGGTGTCCCAAAAAATGAGATTCGGTGTCAATTAGAAAATGCTGATATTGATACCGAGGTAATAAATTCAGTACTTGAAAGAGCAGATGAGGATAATAAAAATCAAGTGTTTTGGATAAAGTCTAATAAAGGTGTTATTAAAATTGTACACATATTATTTAAACAATACTTAGAGGATAATGGTTTTTACAAGTATTGTCCAGAGGGTGGTAAAAGTTATGTTTTCGTTAAGGTTAGTAATAACTTGATAGACCACACATCCGAAAAAGAAATTAAAGATTTTATTTTAAACTCTCTTCTTAAATTAGAAGACTTAACTATCTATAATTATTTTGCTGACCACACTAGATTTTTTAAAGAAGAATTTTTATCTCTTCTGTCTACGATAGATATATACTTTATTGAAGATACCAAGCACGAGGCATATTTATATTATAGAAACTGCGCAGTAAAGCTAACTCGTAATGAAGTTATTCCTATTGACTATATTGATTTAGGAGGTTACGTTTGGAAAGAGCAGGTAATAGATAGAATATTCACAATATGTAAAGTATTGGATTGTGACTATAAACAATTTGTTTCAAACATTTGCGCAAACGATATGGGCAGAGTAGCTACGATGGAAAGCACTATAGGATATTTAATGCACGGATATAAAAACTTGTCTAATTCACCAGCGGTAATTCTTAATGATGAAATAATATCAGACAACCCAGAAGGTGGAACTGGGAAGGGATTGTTTATGAATGCATTACAACAAATGAAAAAGCTAGTTTTTATAGATGGTAAATCATTTAACTTTGAAAGGTCGTTTGCATATCAAACAGTTTCTGCGGACACACAAATACTTTGTTTTGATGATGTAAAAAAACATTTTGAATTTGAAAGATTGTTTTCTGTAATTACAGAAGGATTAACTTTAGAAAAGAAAAATCGTGATGCTATCTCTATACCTTTTAAGAAATCTCCAAAAATAGCCATTACAACTAACTATGCATTAAAAGGAAGTGGTAACTCACATTCAAGAAGAAAATGGGAAATAGAATTAAATCAACACTATAACAAGAACTATTCTCCATTAGATGAATTTAACAAATTAATGTTTGGAGATTGGGATGATGCAGAGTGGTGTGTGTTTGATAACTATATGGTGTATTGCTTGCAACTACATTTAAACGAAGGACTTATAAAATCAAATTTTGTAAATCTAGCCGTCAGACACTTATCTGCTGAAACTAGTCACGAATTTATAGAGTGGTGTGGATTGTTAAAAGGACAGAGTGTAAACTCCAAGCTAATGACAGAAAAAAGAATTTATAAAAATTATTTGTATCAAGAATTTATAGAAGAGAATCCAGATTATGCACCTAAATCAAAAATGACTATTTCTAGAACAAAGTTTAATAAATGGCTTTCAGCTTATGCTTTGTTTTATAGCGGTCAAATACCAGTGGAGGGGAGAGATATGAACGGAAGATGGATTATAATAAAAGAAAAATTAGACCCACAAGAGGAAATGGATTTTTAATATGAAAAAAACTCCAGAAGAAATCTTTGACATAGCTATAAAAAATTCTTATATGGTGTTGTTTGAAGAGGCTGATGAGGAAGAAATAATGAAATCAAAAGAATATTATTTTGCTCACAACCCTTTTTCTCCTTACTCAAAAAAATTAATACAAACAATGCTAGAACACTTCATTGCTTTAGAAGATTATGAAAAGTGTTCAATTTTAAAACAAGAACTATCAGAATGGAATTTAGACAATATCAGAAGGAGATTATAGAAAAAGGCTTAAGTATTTTAAAAAAACATAAGTTTTTATATTTAGCTATGGAGGTACGAACTGGTAAGACACTAACTAGTTTGGGATTAGCAGGACGTTTAAATTGTAAAAACGTTTTGTTTATTACGAAAAAAAAAGCTATTTCATCTATTGAAGACGACTATAAGTTACTTAATCCAGGCTATTTACTCCAGGCAATAAACTATGAAAGTTTACATAAAATTGATTCACCTGGCTGGGATATGATAATTTGTGATGAGGCACATTCAATGGGAGCTTTTCCTAAACCAAGTAAAAGAGCTAAACAAGTAAAGATTCTTATCAAAAAAGAAAATCCTTATGTAATACTATTATCTGGAACTCCTACTCCAGAATCTTACTCTCAAATGTATCATCAAGTATATGCAATACCAAGTAATCCATTTGCTCAGTATAAAAATTTTTATCGCTTTAGTGATGATTATGTTAATGTTACTCTTAGACCAATAGGAGGTATGTCTATAAGACAATACAAAGAAGGTTCGCAAAAAATTTTAGAAAGAATGAAGCCATTCACTATATCATACACGCAAGCTGAAGCAGGGTTTAAGGTAGAAACAAAAGAAAAAATACTTACTGTTCGTATGTCTGATAAAACGTATCACCTTATAAAAAAACTAAAAAAAAATTTAGTAATCGAAGGAAGAGAAGAAACAATATTAGCAGACACATCAGTAAAACTAATGATGAAAATTCACCAGCTAAGTTCTGGAACAATAAAGTTTGAAAGTGGTAATGGTATGGTGCTTGACCACACTAAAGCAAAGTTTATTTACAAACAGTTTACAAAAAAAAAGGTAGGTATATTTTATAAGTTTGTAAACGAACTTAAGGCTCTTAAGGATATTTATAAAGATGAGCTAACAACAGAGCTAGAAGAATTCAACACCACAAACAAATCAATTGCATTACAGATTGTTAGTGGTAGAGAAGGAATATCTTTAAGAAAAGCAGAATCATTAATATACTACAACATAGATTTTAGCGCTACATCTTACTGGCAATCAAGAGATAGGATGACGACCAAAGAAAGATTAAAGAATAATATATATTGGATATTTGCAGAAAAAGGTATAGAAAAAAAAATATACAAAGCTGTATCTAATAAAAAAGATTATACTCTAAATCATTTTAAAAGAGATTTGTTAGATTTGTAGAATGAAGTTCATTAGGTTTTTTGTAATTTGGATAAGCCAGAACCTAGCTATTCCTTTTTGGATTGTAGGACACATACACTTGTCAATTAATAGCTATCACGATTTATTAGAGTTAATGTGTTCCTTAAGTATGAATATAATTGTCTTTATAGGGTTTCTAGAAGACTATAGAAAGAACGGATGACAGAGCAACAGATACAAAATAAAAGAATTAAAGAACTTGAAGCGGATGGTTATTATGTTATTAAGTTAATTAAAACAAACAAAAACGGTATACCAGATATTATTGCTATACCAGCAGGGAGCGAAGTTTTATTTAGTGAAGTAAAAAAACCTAATGGGAGGCTAAGTATATTGCAAGAGTATAGACTAAAAGAATTAAATAAGTATGGATTTAAAACAGAAGTATATAGAGGAGACTAAATCCTACGAGTTAGATGAGGAATTTTTAGACCAGCTTAGAGAAATACCAATTAAACACAGTGTTCCCATTGTAGTTCTGATGGATGTAAACGCTGAAAGATTACCAGAATTAGACGGATGGACACAAGCAGCTGGAGCAGTAATAAGAGGAAATCCTTCAACTTTTTATGAAGTAGAATATTTAAAAGAAAAAAACGAAAAACCTTTTTACATTACCATTACAGAAACAGATGCCGATACATATTTAGACCACATACTTACAAACACAACATTTAAAGAAGATGACGTATATAACAGAATTAAATACTCTTAGGTTTAAAAAATTAAGAGCAGCCGTTAACACAGTTTTTGGTGTAGATATTTTAGACAAATGCAGAAAAAGAAATTATGTAGATGCGCGTATGGTGTATTCTAAAATTCTCAGAGACGAAAAAACTTCTTATCAAGTTATAGGTCAATCACTTTTAAAAAACCACGCATCAATTGTATACTATATTAAATCTATAGATTGGATACTAGAACACGACAAGCTTTTAAGAAGAAAATATAGACACTGTATAAATATAATTAAAGATGATGGAAATAGAGCTTTAACTATAGAGCTTAATAAATATTCTAAGCAAGAATTAATTTTATGGGTAAAAAAACTTAAGAACCAAAATAATTTATTATCTTTGGAATTAGAGCGTCTAACAATAGACTAAACAACGACAATATGACAATATAAATGGGCAGCAACGGAGTCGAGAAGGATAAAATTAAATTCATCAATTACACGATGGACGAAATCCACGACTCTCTCTCCATCATATACGAAAGCTTTATTGATAATGAATATCCTAAAGTTACTACAGAAGTAAAAAAGACCATATCTATCCTCAACGCTCTAAAAGAATCTATACAAGACGAAATTTAAATGAGCGACTCTACAAAATACGGAGGCAAAAGAATGAGGCTTACAGCTGAAGAGGCTGAATTAATAAACGAATATAGAGGGGATAATTTAGATAACATAAACGGTAACACCGCTTTAGACATACATCTTAAAGACAGAGGTATAGACAAGAAAGATGTGGTCAGTGTTAAACACTGGCAAAGTATGAGCGGTGAATTAAGGTTTTCGATTGTAACTAAAGAAAATATAGGTCTCGATGAAGACCAAATATTTAAAAAAATCAATGACTTCATAGCAGAACACTCCCCAGCATATGAAATTAAACTTGCACCAGCAGGAGAACATCTATTAGTGATAAACCCTGCCGATATTCATATAGGTAAATATGCTAACGAATTAGAAACTGGAGAGTCTTATGACTGCACTATAGCTGTCGAAAGAGTTCTGGAAGGACTAACTGGTCTCATACACAAAGCTAAAGGATTTAAGGTTGACAAGATATTGTTTTGTATTGGTAATGATATTCTCCATATAGATAATGTTTATTCAACTACTACTAAAGGAACTCATCAAGACACCGATGGTAAATGGTGGGAGCATTATGAAATAGCTTTAATGCTATACGTAAAGTGTGTGGAAATGTTAAGAGAAATAGCACCAGTAGATGTGTTACACAGTATGAGTAATCACGATTATCAATCTGGCTTTCACCTGGCACATACTTTAAAAAGTTGGTTCAGAAAAGCTAAAGATGTTAAGTTTGATATTAGTGTAGCATACAGAAAGTATTATATATATGGTACAAACTTAATAGGCTTGGAACACGGTGACGGTGCAAAAATGGAACAACTTCCATTATTGATGGCTCAAGAAAATCCAAAGGATTGGTCGTGTACGACTCATCGATACTGGTACCTACACCATATTCATCACAAGGTAAAGCACAAATGGTTAGACGCTAAAGACTATATAGGGGTTACTGTAGAGTATATGAGGTCTCCTTCTTCGGCAGATAGCTGGCACTCAAGAAAAGGTTATACAGGCGCTCCTAAAGCTTGTGAAGCTTTTATTCACCACAAGACTAGCGGACAAGTTGCTAGGCTTACTCATTACTTTTAAGATTTTTTGAAACTACCTTTTTTAGGACGTTTGTTTTTAAATCCGTCAGTTGCGTAGTATAACTTTACTTGCGCTTCAGTAAACGTTCTACCACTTGGACTTTTATATTTATTTTTTCCTATTTTTTTAAAAGGCATTATTTCGGTCTGGTGTTTGAACTTTTGTTTTGTCTTGTTTGATTATTAATTTGTTTGCTTCTTGTATTTAAACTTGGAGTTGTTATTGTCTGTATCAAACTATTTTTTCTAGAAGGTCTCATATCTTTTGGGAATGCCGTTGGAGCACCTCCTATTAATAACCAAAAGTTGTAAGCAAAGTATTTTTCGTCTTGTGCCATATCCACAGCAGCTTCAAATGGAGTAAATTGAACACCTAATCTGAATTGTATTAATTCATATAATACAGCCGTCATAATGTTAACATCTCCCAAAGGTCCCTTTTTTCCTACTGATTCTCCAGCAGATTTTGCCATTTCAACAAATGGATTAGTTATCGGTGAGTTCGGATTTTTATAATCTTTACCATCTCGTATATTTTCATATGTTTGAATAGACTCCATCAATGCAGGAATTGCGTTTATAAGAGCAATCATTCCATAATACTGAAATAGTCTTCTGCGGAACTCGTCTTCATCTTTAGGGCTACCAAATAATAACACAAAGTTAGCTACTGCTGCAAATAAAATACTAGATAAAAAAGCATTAAAAGGTGCTCCTCTTACGTCTTTCATATCTGGAACTACTCCTTCAACAAAAACATCTTTAAGAAAATTAGATGTATGAAAATAAGTATTGCTAAGAAATTGTAATGGTGAGCTTGTAAATGCAGTAAACATTCTAGCTAAACCATTTTTAGACGTTTGTATACCAGATTTATCTATACCTCTTCTGCTTTGATTTGTTAAGTTATAATCATTAAATACTCGTAGAGCATCTTCGTGAGAAAAACCTTGAGAGATTAACTCGTCATATACTACTAAGTAACCAGTAACACCAGCTATATCTCCTACACTGGTAAAGTAACCAAATGCCGATTGTAATATTTGGTAAGAATTACTAAATTTTTTAAATGAAGAGGGGAGACCTGCATCTTCTCTACCACTATATAAAGAAAATATATTACCTTCTTCTTGTTCTAATATTCTAGATTCTACAGTAGCTGATATTTTTTTCATCTTAGCAACTGTTTGTTTAAAATTAAGTGGGTTTAAATACTTTGATGCTTTTAAATTAAACTCTGCAAATGTAATAGCTTCACTTGGAACATTGCTAAGTATTTGCCCGAGTAGTTCTGGTATTTGAGATATAACGCTTCTGTCTTTTTCAAATATAGGGTCTCCTTTTTTTCTTTTTTGATAAACAGAATATTTACCAGCAGTGTATAAAGGATATGCAAGAATAAAAGAAGAGGCTTGTTTAGGTACTTGCATAAGCTTTAAACCTAAATAATAACTAGTCATTAGTTGTGTACCTTGGCTAACATACTTTGCCTTATCTTCACCTCTTGTGACTCCTCTAGGGTCTAAGGCTACATTAATATTGTATACTAAAATATTTTTCATACCAGAAGCATCAAGTAATGCCTTAACAGATGGTATTCTTAAAAGCTGTTCGACTATTTTAGCTGGTTCAGCATAAGCCTCATACCTTGAAACCTCTTCCATATAATTATCTAGCACCGCAAAAAAGTCTAATCCCAACAACATTCTTAAGTCTTCTTCTTGTTTAGTTCTTTCAGCAAAACTATTAGGAGAGAAAGCGTTTATAGTTGACAGTGGACTAGTAGGGTCAACTTTTAAATCATCACCTTTTCTAGGTTGACCTTTACTTTCAGTGGCTTGAGGAAAATAATTTTCTTCATAAGGTAAGTTAACTCCAAATATTCTACGATGTATATCATTAGCCTGTTCATAGCCTTCGGTGCTTAAATATTCTATTACTTTATCTACAAACTCAATAGCTCCAGGTAAATTTTTATTTGCATAAGCCACTATTTTAGCTATAGCTTTTTCATCTACACCATCAGCACTTAATACTCTTCTTCCTCTTGGGTTTTGATATAGAGCATACATACGCAAAGCTTCTCCCAGTGTAAATATTGAAGATGTTTCTCCATCTAATCCTTGTTTGTTTACATTTTTTAATGTAATTTCTACTGACTCTTTAGCTCTTTGTTTTAAAGATTGATAAGCTGTTATGTCTCCTATCTTAAACCCTATAGACCTCCCTAGTGCATTAGGATATTTTTTTTGATTAAATATTCCTTGAGCTATATCTATAAGTATCTGACGTTTATCCAAGCTTATTTGATGAAATATTTCATTTGTATCGGCTAGTCTGTAATAAAAATCATTTTCAAAAAATTTACCTTTTCTAGCGTCTAAACCTGCATAAAATAAATTACCAGCAGCCAAAGCTTCTTTAGAACTTAATTTAAGTTGCTTTATTATAGATGCTAAATCAAGATTTATTAATTTATTCTTTAAATCCTTCATAGACATATTAAAGCTATATCCACCATCTTTATTGTTAAAGCCTTTCATTATTTTTTGTCTTTCCTGTTGGCTTAAATTGTCTACATTTAAAGGAGTACCATCTTCATTAAATAACTCTGGATTAGTTTTTTTAATTTGATTATTTGCTTTTTCTGTCAGTTTTTCTATTTCAGCTTTACGTTTTGCACTGTCTAAGGTATACTGTTCTCTTCCTATACTTCTTTTGTCTTTTAAGTCTTGTAGCACTTGCTCTATTTCTGGCAAAGACATATTAAATATATCACCTAGCACAGCAAATGCATCAGCTCTTGCAACTAACTCTCTTTTTTCTCTGCTATCTGGATTACCCAACGCATCATTTATAGCATCTTCTAAAATAGAAAGGTTAGCAGCTTCTTCTTCAATAAATTGTTTATTGTCTGTTAAATAAGCATCAACAAGTTCTTTAGCAGCAACAAAAAATTCTTTAGTTGTAATATCTATATCCGATGACTTTCTTGTTTTATTACCTAATGTTTTAAGTGTTTTAGAATTAGTGTCTACCAGTTTTTTTATTTCTTGTATAACACTATCTTTTATTCTTAAGTTTTGAGCATCAACTTCTGCAACTACTTTTTCAACTTGAGCTAAATAATTTCTTTTATTTACATCAGCAATAGTTTTATTTAATCTATTCATTACACTACGAGGCACCATCAAACCTTTTGGAAAGTTTAATCTAATAAAGTCTTTTAAATCTTTCTTTACTTTCTGTATGTCTCTTTCAGTTTTTCTACGCAATTGTATTCTGCTACGCAGCTCTCTTATTTGTTTTTGAATATTTCTATCTGCAGTAATACCAACTACTCTGTCGAACTCAACCATCAATTCATCTTGTATTTCTTTTGGCTGAGAAGCAAAGATTGGATTAGTTTCTAATTGTTTTTTAGCAAAAGCTCTTACTTCAGCAGGTGTTTTTGCGGCTGCTAAAACTTTTTTATTTACTGGATATTTATTAAGGATTTGTTGAGTGGTTAATCCTTTAGTAGCTTTTGGAAATCTTTTTTTAATTCTTTCTACGTGCTGTTTTTTTATTTGAGTTGTTGTTCCTTTACCTAAAAAGTCAACTACTTTTCTGTATGCTTCAGTAAACAATGCGTTTCCTAAGTTAGCTCCTCCTTGTAAATTTCTAAAGGCAGGTGGCATCTCTTGCCCTTCAATAAGCTCCATCGCTAAAGCATCTTGAATCTGGTCAGTACTAAACTGGTTTCGACCTTTCAACACCTCTTTTATTTGAACGTCTGTTATTCCTTTCTCTCTAGATTCTTTAACAATAACCTCTATATCTGTACCCTGTGGTACTTCAGCTTTTTGCTGTGACAAAGACGGTAATCTCATCTGTCCTCCTTCTTCAACTTCAACACCTACATTAGGGTCCACAGCTTGCCCTCCTAATAATTCACGCATAGTCATATTAACAAAGTCTTCTAGCGACATACCTCTGATATCTTGAGCAAAAGTTTTACTCGCAAATAAATCTTTTAATTTTAAGAACTGTTTTCTTACAAAGTTCATTAATAAATCAAACCATTTAGCTAATCCGCTTTTTGCTGCTTTTCCTTCTTGCGCTTGTCCTGCTCTTCTTTTACCTTCTTGTGCTATATATTCTACTAAAGCTTCCTCTCTTGCCTTATTGCCTTCACCATATATTTTTACTTGTTTGTCATATTCTTTTTGTCCTTCTTGAGTAGAGGTAATAAGTTGAAGACCTCTTTTGTAAAGCTTAGAACCTTTTTCTCCAGACCTTTTGCTTTTTAAATAATCAATAAACATATGTCCAAACTCGTGTAATGGTAACGATAATGTTTTATCATCTGGATTTAAATATATACTTCCATCACCTTTTGCACCATAAGCTATATAGCCATCTTTAGTAAGTCTTTTTACTATACCTGGTTTGTTTATGTTTTCTTCAAAAGCTTCTACACTATCAAATACTTTAACCCCAGGGAACGCTTTGCTTAATAAATCAATTAGTTCTTTTCTGGTTTCTGGAGAAGCTTCAGCTTCTTGTCGAGCTTCTCTTTTTAATTTTTCTCCTTTAAATAAATCTAGTTTTCTTTTACCACCTTCTTGTGCAATATGGTATCCAGTTATTTTCCCTGTTACTTCATCATTATTAGTTATTAAATCATATCCAAAAGTTTGTAATCCTTTTTTCAATGGACTTATATTTGAAATTGTATTAGGGAAAAATCCAGTTTCAGTGTCATAACCATAGTCTAGTAATAAGTTTTTTAAAGGTATACGTCTTTGACTTAAACTTACATCAGAACCTCCTTTTCTATCTCGTTTTACTTCAGACCATTCTTGTCTAGCCCAATCTGGAATTGCAGATGTAGCGGTAACATTTTCATTTAACGCTCCTTCGTCTACTAAAACAATAGTACCATCAGCTCTTTGACCCCAGTTTCGTGCAGCTTTAAAATCATTCCACAATAAATCATAGTTTAAAAAGTCTGTTAATCCTAACTCTTCCATTGTTTCAGTTAATTCAACAGGTCTATTTCTAATATTAAAATCCCTAGCATCATATTTTTGTAAAGGTTTTAAAAACTCTCTTACTGCTTTATCGTTACGTGGAACTTTTTCTACTACAATATAATCTGTTCCCACCTCATAAATGTTTGGAACTAATCCTCCGAGCATACGCAAGTCTCCATATCCAATTGATGCGTTTTGTTGTAGACCTCTAGGGTTTTTAGCAATTTTAATTACCCTGTCATTACCTATGTCATACACATCTCTTGTTGTACCACCAGGAATTCTTTTATCTTTTATTGCGCTTAGAGGAACTTTACTAAAAGCTACAACATCGGTGTTACTTGTTTTGTCATTGGTAAAAAGTTCGCTTATATTTTGTTGGCTTAATTGAACATCTGGTGATGCTGCTACTCTTGTTACACCCCCTCCTTGTTGTTTAGCCTCTCTTTTAGCTTCAGCTATATCTTCTTTGTAAGAAGCAATTTCAGATTTAGCGTCTTCTCTTAAGTCAATTTTTTCATCTTTAGTAAGACCAGGCGTTTTTAAATCTTGTTTGAGTTGTTCTTTTGTAGATAAAATTTCATTATTTAAATCTTCTAGTGTTGCTTCTAAATCTTCATTAACACTATCTGTCGTTTCAACTTCAACTTCTTCAACAACATCTTCTCCTGCGTCTACTGCATTAAGATTACCTCCTTCGTTTACGGCTTGTTGCAATGCATTTATAGGTCTGCCAAATAAATTTATAGATAATTCATTTACTTCAGTTAATGTTTCAGAGTCTACCTTTTTATTTACTGCTAACGAATTCAATGCACTTTTAATTTGGCTTAATTCTGTTCCAAATATACTTTTAGAAGCAGGTGTTTTAGATAATTGGTTTTGAAGGCTTAACAACTCCATCATTGTTGTTTGTATCGGAACATTATCCGATTTAGTAACCTGGTCTGGAGACATTAACATTAAATTTTTTGCTTCTCGTTTGTTTCCTATATTAACTTGTATGTTTTCTACAGTCTCCATTGGTAACAGTTTTAATTCTCCCATAGAGTTCGCCCAATTTGAAACTTGCTCATCATTACCTATCATATTTGAATAATTAACAGGGTCTGCCATTCTTTCACCAGCAATAATTCTTTCGTTTTTCATAGCTGTTATAGTAGCATTCATAACCATATTACTGGTGTTGTTACCAAATGCACCAATTGCTTCAAGAGCTATTTCTTCTGCAACAAATTCTTTATTGTTTAAAAATTGATTATTTAACTGTGCTAAATATTCTCCGTAAGCCTCTCCTGCAGGGTCTACTACTGCTCTTTCCGCAGCTAGTAATCCAAATTTTTTCCAACCAAAATCTCCTTTGCCTACTAAAAGTCTACCAGCCATTCTTGCTGTCATATAATCTATAATAGCAATAGGAATCCCCCTAGCTAATCCTACCTCTCTTGCCTCTTTCCATACCTCATCTGATTGAACAGCCTTTAAAACACTTTGTGGGCTAGCTATATCATATCCTTTTAATGTCATTGCTTCAAATGCAGCATTAGTGTATTCCATAGCTACAAGTGTAGCTGCAGAACCTAATTGAAGACCTGTAACAAACCCTCCAGCTCCAGCGATTAATTTCTTTTTTGCACCACCTGGTGTAGTTAAAGCAGCCTCTCCTCCTACCACAGCCGCTGAACCTAATACCATTTGAACACCGTAAGGTAAAATTTCTGAAAAAGAACCTGCCGATAAAGACATACCCATATCTAATGGATTATCCATAAAGACATCTAAACTTTCTCTAAAACCTTTACTTCTTCTCCACTCTAGCATTTCTATCGAAGACCCCTTACTTGATGTATAAGACTCCATAAGTTTGTCTGATATATACTCAGCTGCTTGAGAGTTGCTCATTCCTAAAATCCCTTCCATTTCTTTAGGGTCATCCGTCATACTCATAGCAAGAATCACCTTACCAGCCTCACCTCTTTTTCTTCTTGTATTCCATTCATTAGACACATTTGCCCACATCCCTTTTAATATCTTACCACGTGCAGTTTTATTGTTTTTAGAATCTAAATAAGTTTTTGAAATTAAAAATTGGTCAGCAGCATATTTTTTATTCATATCTACTTGAGCAACTGCAGCAGTTAAAAAATTAGCTAAAGCCACATCTTCTGGAGGAAGAACGTCATCATTTATAAGCTTAGGTAAGTTTTCAATTTTTTTACCAAACTTTTCTATAGATAAACTATTTAATATAACTTCGCTCTGAACAGCTTGTGCATTTATTTCTACAGCTTCTTGTGTGTATTTTTCTCTTCTTTTTGCAGCCTCTACATCCCAGGCTATAGTAGTAGATACATAGTTAGGGTCTTGTGTTGCAGTGTAAAGATTATCTCTAATTAATTTTTGTCTGTCACGATAAGCCTTGTAGTCTCCACGCAACATACCTTCTTCAGTAAATAAATTAGGATACAAAGCTTTCTCTTCTTCTGTTGCTATAAACTTATCCCCTGTAAACATACCATTAGAATCTCTTTTTATATTTCTCATTGGCTCTGTAAGACCATTTTTTGTGAGTTCATCAATAAAGAAAAATTCATCTCTTGCTTCTTCGTATGCCGTTTGTGATTTAAAAAGTTGATTAAAGTTTTGTACACCGTTGTTTTGAAAATATATTTGTTTTTCTAAATCTACTGTGTTAGCTTCTTTCCATAATCCTTTTGCAAACTCATCTGCTTCTTCTTTAGTATTAAAGGCATATACCTCTCCACGTTCACGAGCCATTTTTAACATTTCATCCATTTGTGTTTTTGGGTCGTATTGAATCCAGTCTTCACTATATGTAGATTGATTTGAAGGGTCTTTAGGAAACAAAGAAGGAATGGCTAAATGTTTATCATCTACTTCTACAGTTGTCATTAATACCGATGAATAGTCAGAAGTGTCGTAATTAAATCTAGCGCCTGTACGTGATTGTTTTACATTTAATGATTTAGAAATAAAATCATCGTTAGGAGTAGGGTCACTTGGATTTGAACCTCTTAAACTCATAAATCCTCTCAACTCATTTTTGTTTTGCGGAACACCATCTTGTAGTTTTAATTCAAAAGTGCTTAATCCATCAGTAGAAACTATACTTACAATCTCCTCTCCTTCACCTGTAACAGGTGCATTTCTTGCACGAATTCTTGTTCTAAATGGCAGTGTATAAGCATCTTTTGCTTTTTGAGCAAAGCCTTGATAAGGATTATCAATAACAAACCCATAAGGACCTATATTTTCTTGTAAGCTTTTTATAATATTGTTAGGGGTATAGTCTACTTCATTAACAGACAACAGTATGTCTTGGTAATCTTTTTGACCTGGTTGTGAACTGAGAGAAGCGTCTCTTTCTCTTGCATCAGATGCGTAAGTATTCTCACCTTCTTGCAAAGCTATAAAATCACTTCCATCTTTAACTCCCCTTTTCAAAGGCATATCACCCTTAAGTAGGTTAATTTCTTCTGGAGTTACAACTTCTTCAGTTTTTATATCTACAATAGTATTTTTATCTCCACCAACTGGAAGTGGTTCCTTTTTTTTTTCGTCTGAAGAAAAGTATTTTTTGATAGTATCTTTAAACCAGTTAAAATTAGACGTAGCTGAATTAACTCCTCCAGCATCATCAAATTCAGAACTTTTAGAAGAAATATCAAAGAACTCATCAAACTCTTCAAAACTAGTAAATGTTTCTTTATCTACAGCTTCATATACATCCTCTGGTTTAGCATCTGCATAAAATTCTGTAAATGATTCAAACGTAGGAAACATCTCTTTGTTAACTACGAAGTTGTCATAGAATTCACCAGTAGTAAAAACTGAATTTTTGTTTTCTTCAACTGCCATATAATCAATTAATTAGATTTATCAAAGTCTTTTTTTGCTTCTAAAAAATACTGCTGCATTAATGGATAATCCAATGCTAATGCTTTTATAGCAGGGTCTTCAGATTGTTTATGAGCATTTCTTATAGCATTAATAGATGGATATACTCCTTGAGTATAACCTAAAATTTCAGTTGGTACTATGGTAGAAATAACTGTTTCATCTGTAACCTTAACACGAGAATCTGCTTGTTGTCTACCCATACCATCGTTCCATTGAACTTTAGGGTCAAGTTTATTAGCAGCTTTTCTGTCAATTATAAACTGTTCTTGTTTAGAATACTGTTTACCTAACATTTTTGATAGCTGTCTAGGAGTTATTTTACCGTCTACATTTAATGCATTATAAATTTCTCTCACAACAGCATTAGTAGTAGATGGTTCATCCACCTCTAAATAAACTGGAGCTGTCATTACTTCTGGTAAATAAACCTCTAACACATTATCTTCTACTTTATCTATAATTAATCCTGTTAAATTTTTAGATTTATTTGGATTAGTTTGTTTAGCAAATATTTCATTTAAACCAAACGATAAAGCATCTGCACCTTTACCTTGTACATATTCGTCAATGTTAGTTATATAATCATTAAGACTTATGTTTTTAGCAGTATCTCCTGTACCCACTACAATTTGAAGTGCATTGTATGGGATATCAGTTTCTGATATTCCTGGTGAATTAAAATCAACATATTTATTATCTTCACCCATCAGTCTTTGCCCACTTATTAATTTACCATAGTTCTGTTTACCAAGTCTATTTTGCATTTCACTAACAGTACTACCAATATAAAAACTTCCTTGATTTAAAAAGTCTTTATTATCACCAGACATTGATATTGGCATAGTATTATTTTGATTAGTGTTTTTGTCAAAATAAGTAACAGTTAACTGATTTCCTTTTGAACTAATATCTGTAATGTCTATCATTTTATCGTTATTACGAGATTCGGCTATAATAGTATTTTTAGCAGACTCAAAATTCGATGTACCTACTGCATTTCTAAGATTCATCCAGTTAGATGCAGCGTCAAATATTTGTATACTTTCATTATTATAAGCTGCAGAATCTTTATCAAACCCACCAGGAGTAGCTTTTTTTGTAGTTTTTCTAGGTATCTTTAAATCTAATTGAGCTGCTAAAACTTTATAAGCTTCTTCCTGTAAATACTTACCTTGTTTACTCTCTAAGTCTATATTATAAACACCAGCATCATCTGGCTTCATATAAATAGCATTTTTGTTTTTTGCTTTATTTACATCATCTGTAAATTCCCACGGAGTTCCGTCTGGAGACATTCTTGCAAAGTCATATAGTATACTACCAACATTATCTGGAGTACTTAGATAAGACATTAGTTGTTTTTTTGATGCATCTTTAAATTTAGGATTTTGTCTAATATCATCTCGTATACTTCCATCATCTTTATTTTGCTGATAGGCAGGTGCAAGCATTTTAAATGAACTTTCAATTGCAGCATTAACATTAAACTTATCGGTTTTTTGACCCATCCATCCCAACATAGTACTAACTTGCTGGAAGTCAGCTGTATTTGTAGATAAACTTCTTACTGTTTTATCGCCTACTTTTTTTGAAACTAACTTACCATTAGATACCTTCATAGTAACAGGGTCTATAAATGCAGCTGTAGTCCTAAAGTCATTAAAGCTTTGAACTTTTCCTGCCGCCCATCCATCTTTTCCAGATAATTTATCTTCTTCTAATCTTTTTTGTTGTTCTTCTAGGTACCCATTGTATTTGTTTGCAATAGCTATAATTTGTGCAGTACCATTGGAAAGGTTTTGAGATAGTTTAGTAAATTGTTTACGATTCATACTACCATTATCTAAATTACGTTTTAACATTAAGTTGTAATTAGATGCATTATTTACATAATCTAAAATATAATCACTTGATTCTTGGTCTCCACCTTCTGGAGCGCTTTGTAATTGTGTAGCTAACTCTTGTGTTACTAAAGCATCAGCAGCTTCATTTTCTTCTTTTAATTTTTGTTGTTCAGTAAGCATATCTGAAAACTGAGTTGCTACTGCTCCCCAGTTTACATTTGTTTCTGCTTCTCTTTGCGCGTATCCTATATATGTTTTAGCCATTTTTATCGTAAATAATTTTATTTTGGGTCATCAGTTAATCCAGTATTATCTAATGGTATTTCATAGCCTTTTAAAAACTTTCTAAAATCTTTAAACCCTTGTTGTCCTAGTTGGCTATTCATCTGGTCATAAAATGCATTTACTCCTCCTATTTGAGAGTTCCCTTGAGCATCCATAGCAGGTCTATTCATTAGGTCAAACGTAGCTGTAAAGTCCATATTTTTAAATTGCATTCCAGAAGGGTCGTTTTGAAAAGCTTCTATTGATGCTTGACCTGCAGTTTTAACAGTTCCATCTGATAATTTAGTATCTGTAAATCCAGCTTTTAAAGCACGGTCTTGTACTTTCCCTGCGTCACCACCAGATGCCGCTCTATTATCACTTAAACCTGTTCCTAAACTAACACCAGCTTTTAATGTATCTCCAATTCCTTGAATACCTGCTGCTGTATATAAATTAGCTTGTTGCTCAGCTCTTCCTGCTGCAACTTGCGCTCCTTTTACTTCTTCTAAATCTAACTGAACTCCAATATCTCTAAGCCTAGCATCTTCTTGTGCAACTAACATATCAATTTTTTGTTGCTCCGCTCCCATTGCAACTCTTTGTTTTGCTTGCGCTTGATTCTGTGCAGCTAAAACTCTACCTGCAACTGCTGCCGCTCCTCTTTCGCTTTCAGCTCCAGCGGCTGTAGCTTGCGCACCTGCCGACAATAAAGCTTCTCTTTCTAATTCATATTTTTCTTTACCTATAGAAAGGTTTTTATAAAAGTTTGTGTCTAATTTTTCTCTTGCTTTTAACAATGCTTGTTCAGCATCATATTCTGCATCAGCTGCTGCTCTTCTTTGTGCCGCTGCTTGAACAAAATTTACAGTCATTCCTCCAGCTGACAAAGCTAATCCTGCTATTAATAAACCTACTGCTGACATATTTCTTTTTTTATATTTATAACATCACTGGGTAACTCCCTGTAATTATTTGTAAATAACTCTAATTCTGCATCCAAAACATTTGTTGCATTAGTTTTATGAACGCAACTCCATTCAACATCTTCGTGTATATAAAACACTCTCTGTGTTCCTTTTTTAGTAAACACAGTATGAGGAGCTTTTACCCTAACTATTTCTCCGTCATCAGTTAAATATGACAACTCTCCTTTAAGCAAAAAAGAAGGGTGTTCTTGTTTGTGTATTAAACTTACAATAACCGCTCCCTTTGGCATAAAAATCTCTCTAGTATATAAGCCTCCTTCAAAATGGTGTTTCAACGGAGCTGTTTTTTTTAATCCTTCAGATTGTTCATCTCCAGGATTATGTGTTAAGGCTCCCTCAATAACACTAATTTTGTTTTTAAAGTTCTCAATTTTTTCCCACAAAATACCTCTTGACGCAGGTATTTGCCCTAAAATGTTTTGAGCTATTAAATTATCAGAACTACTCATCTACTTAATTTAGACAAAGATACTAATTTTAAGGGAAACTTTTCATAACGTCTGACTCTACAGCAAACAGTTCTGTTGCAGTAGTATCTGCATTTGTTAAAGTAAACTCAGCGTAATGTCCTAAGATGCCATTAGACTCAGCAATTTGATTTTTTATATACATAATATATACTTCTGTACCACTAGCTGGAAAGCTTGTTGTATTACCGCCAGTGTTGTTTACCGTTATGGTATTTACACTTGTAGCTAAGTCAAAAGTTATAGCTGTTATTTTACCAGCTTCAACTGGAGTCAAAGTGGCATTAAAAGGTCCAATTGCATAATATATAGTGTCATTAATGTTTATCATTGAACCTAAATCTACACTCATACTAAATGTTAAAACACAAGTAGAAGTTCCTACACCAGTCCTTACAGATTGTTTTGCGACACCTTGTACAGAACGTAATGGAAACTCACCGCTTATTGGATTAGCATTATTGTTTCTTAAATAAGCAAAGAACTCACCTTCTTTTTCTACAAAAAAAGTATTAGTAATGAATCCTGTGTCTTGTATATCTGACTTTACAGTTGCCGACCAACTACTATCTGATTGAATAGATAGTGTTTTAAATAATTTATTTTCTAAAGGAGCTTGATTAAATACACTAGTAATCGAAGAACTAAATTGTCCTCCATAATAATTATTTCTAGTTACACTATTAGAATTATGACGATATAATTTACCTTGAAAAAAAGTATACAAATACCCACTCATTCCAATTATTTGTTCTGGAATAAAAGAATAAAAAGATGGAAAACCTGCAGAAGTTTCGCTATAAGTAACTGTTTGATTAGTAAATGCCATATATTATTATTTTAAGGTGCGCATCCCACAACGGATACTATTACACTTTCATTATTAAGCTCGATTGCTTGTTCTCCTCCTGTAGTAGGGTCGTTAATTCCTGTTAAAACAAATCCAGCGGTAGTAAAAAGTCTATCAGCATATCCAGGTGATGCTGAGTCAGTATTTACAGCAGGAGAAGTTCCATTTGCATTAGCATAAACTCTTGTTCCAACTGACCATCCTCCAGCTCCAGGGTATTGACTAGGTATGGCAAATATTTGCCCACCATTATCAGTTGCTCCAGCACAAGCTAAAGCAGATGTACTATATGTTTGAGTTACATCAGCATCTGCACTTGTTAAAGCTACTGGACAAGCTACAGTAAACAAAGTAGATAAATAATCAGAACTTGATATTAAGTTAAAAATTTCTACATCTAAATAATTTGTTGTAGCACTTGTTTTAGGAACCACTAAAGTACACACTTGCGGATTAGTAGCAGTTGTTTTAATTTGTCCTGTACCTACTGCAACATATTGAGTAGTATTAGGAATCACCACATATTGACTTGCAGAGTCTAGTTCAGCTACTGGATAGTTTCCAGAAGCAGGTAAAGTTCCAGTACCATTTACACCTAAATATACTGGAGTATTTAAACTATTTGGACTAACATCCCCAAATGTTTGTGAAGTCCATTTATTATATCTAACTCCATTATAAATAACATCTATACCCTTTGGCATTTCCCAAGGAATCCAAGTAATTACAACTGCTCCAGTTGAAGCTGTAAATAAATGTCTCGACTGAAATACACTTGGTGCAGCTGTTTTATAATAAATTGCACTAGGTCCACAACTTATACCGCACGTACAGTTTGTTGTATCTGGTTGTAAAACACCAAGTTTTTGAAGCCTTACAACAACACCATCACTATAATATCCATCTGCCGCTACAGTTGATTGTGTTTGACTAGTGTATACTACTGTTGAGCTAGATAATGTAGCTCCATTTAAAGAATAAAAAGCTTGAGCATTAACACAGCACGCATTAAATCTATCAGCAGTTAAATCTGCTGTACCAGCTTGATATCTTAATTGAACTGAAGTTAAATTTCTGTAATCCCATATCATATATAAATACGTGGTATTTGAAGCTCTAGCAAATTGTCCGTTAAACAAAGTTGGTTGTCCAGCAAAATTAGTGTTAGTTTGTGTAGAAGCAGCGACTAAAGCATTGATATCAGTAGCGTTGTTTTGATATAATGTATTGCTTTCTAAATATCTAAACTTATCTCCAGGTATTTCAAATTGAAAATTAGCAGGAGGTAATTTGTTAGATTGTATAGTCACATATGCACCGTTTGGAGGAAAAGACCCCAGTCCTGTTTGACCAGTTATCATTGAATACTGAGAAACAGTTGGTGTAGCTCCACTTTGAAAATCTACAAACGTAGATGTAGTCGGAGAGCTATATAATGGATTAGTAGAGTATGGAGGCGCTGGCGAAGCTGCAGGAAAAATATTCCAAAAAAACTGATTGTAATTAGACAATGTGTCTTCGTCTTGTCTTGTTAAGCAAACTTGCACAACATTTAATGTGGCTGAAAGTGGACAATCTTGACGTATAGTCCATTCGCTATTTCCAGCTGTCTGTGTAGCGGTAATTGACACTTCTGTTATAGAAGGAACGTCTCTAATAATAGTTATAAATCCATCTGTCGATACAGCTCCGCTTGTAACAGTTTGTGTAGCACCACTACCATTTAAGTAAGTAGCTACAAAGGTTGTAGTACTTCCACTTGTTAAGCCTACATTATAATTAAATCTAGCATTACCAGATTCGTTGTTTAATAAATATACAAAAGTTTGTGGAGTACCCGCTTCACATATAAAGCTAACATCTACACCACAATTATATTTTAAGTCTGGTTGAGGTAATAATGTGTTATTAATACTTAATACGTACTCATTCATATAAGGGTCAAATCCACCAATTTTTTGTGTTTGTGATGATTCAATAAATAAATCTCTAAAATATCCTCTCATTCCTCTTTCTGATATTACTCCTAATGCTTCGTTTGTACCACCTACTCCTTTTAATTGAATTATAGCTCCTCTTTTTACATCAGTAAAAAATTTATCAGCACCCCATTCAGTATAGCTTTCTGGGTTATTACTAATACCATAATCTTCTACTCTTGCAATTTGAGTTCCTAAAACTTCTGGAACCGATGTTAATGAACTTCCTCCAGCAGCATCAGACAAAAGATTTTTACCTGCTAAAACATATGTAATCTTATCTTCTTGTAAAGCAAGAACATCTGTTTTTCTTCCAGACAATACTTCTATTGGTCCATAAGACTCTTCAAGTTGTTTAAAGTTTACTAAACCTAAATTGAATTCGTTTAATTTATTTATGTTTGATTCGTCATTATATATTCCACTGTATGTAATATCTGAAAATCTATGCGCTCTTTTATATATTTGTTCAGTAGCTCCAAAGACTCTATTTCCTAAAGAAAATCCTTTTCCAGAAATAGAATCTCTAATTTTATAACTTTCAACTCCATTACCAAATGTAAAAGCATTAAAATTATTTAAATATACAACGCCAGCGACTGATGCTGTTTGATTTACATCATTAGTGTTTGTTCCAGACATATGAAGACCACCAGTTATATCGTAATTGTCTTCTCCTTCATAAAATACTCCTGGAGAAGCATCTAAAGGTTCAGACTCAAAAACTAAAGTTGCTTCACTTCTAATTATTTGAACATCCATTTTTAAAGACGACCTACGCTTATCACTTCTTCCACAATTAATTCCACCTTGAACAACAGCAACTAAATTATTACTTGTTCCACTACCAGTGCTATCACTAGCTCTTCCAAAACGCATATAATAAGTTTTAACTAAATCATCACCAAATGCAGAGGCTACTGCTTCTGCAGTACTACAAGTGGTTGAGGCTGCACCTCCATAGAATAAAGTGTCATCGAAAATAAAATTACCATTACTTCCGCTATCTCCTACATCCCAAACTCCAGAGTTTAATTGAGCTTCAATATTATCTCCAATAAACCAATCATACACATTTGCATATGAATTTCTAGCTACTAAACCACGCAGGTCTAAAGTATAAACAACTCTTTCACAACTTCTATTTCCATCACCAGGTCCACGTCTTTGGAATTTCATAAACCAATTAATTACACTTCCTTGAGGAACATCAACATCAACATATTTTGGGTCTGTAGTAGTTAGTGGGTCTGCAGCAGAAGGGTTTAGATTTGAAAACGGATAATATCCAGTTACAGCATTATCTCCTCCTTCATTTGGATTTTCCCAATTACCTCCTCCTGGACAAGTAGAAATTAAAGCGCTACTACCTGGATTATAAATATTATTGTTATCTGTAGCAGCAGACCAATTTGATGGTGTTAGCGCCATATAAGAACCAGAGGGTATAGCTACATTACGAGCAGGATTAGACCCCTCAATTGGGATTGTTATAAAGTCTTTTAATTGTGCTTCTTTTTCTAAAACTGTAGTATAAACACAAGATGTTTGCACACCAATTGTGTCTCTTTTAACTATAAGCCTATCTCCTTTTTCAACTTTTTGTGCGTTCTCCCCATCTAATAAACACCATACTCTAGTAGAGTTAGGGTCTAAAAAGAATATATTAGTATAAATAGTATTATAAGTATCTCTATCTGGTTGAATAATAAATTTATATTTGCTCGCCCACTTAGGAGCTTTCATTGCTACAGGAATTGTTACTTTAATTTTATTTACTGAAGTAGATTCACTACAAGGAACTGGAATAGTATTTTGTGGACTTACAATAGGAGTAGAACTTCTTCCAAAGTCATCCATATAAACTATAGCTGTTTCATAGTTTCTATTACTTTTTAATGTTTTAGGATTAGAAATATCTTTAAATGCTGCATCTGAAGATACAATTTTATAGTAATTATAAACTACTTGAGTAGCAGTTGCTGCTCCAGAATAAACACAAGTGTCAACATAAGCCATAGCCATTAATTTAATACCTATAACATTAGCGTCTGTTGAGCTTGTTAAAATTCCTAAATTTGCAAATGCAAAATCTTGTGTAGGTGTTCCTCCAGTACAAAAGACATCGCTTGTTCCGCTCCAACATTTTGTTAAAGTAGTACTACTTCCTCCACTAGCATTAATTAAATTCTGTGGAACTATACAATTAAAAACTGATGAAACGTTAATTCCATTTGCACAATCTTGAACTGTAGTAAAGTTTGTTGGTGAGCCTATATACTGTATAAATTCACTACTAGTAGCTAAATCAAAAGCACTCGTGTAATCTCTTGGAAAAACAAATTCAATTTGTAAATTGTTAACTGCTCCAGAAACATCTGGCGGTGTGAAAGCACCAGAAATATTACCACCAAAACCTTGATGATTAAAGCTTATATCCATAACCAAAGAAGCACCTTGTTTTAACACTAATGGAGTCCCACTAACTAACCCATCCTCAGTCATATAAACTATCATTTGACCATCTGTTACTGTATAAGTAACTGGTGAGCCAGACGTACAATCCATATCTATAGCTGCGTTTTGTTTTGTTATAGGCAAGTCTGTTTCATTAACTATTGTAGAGTCAAGTTCAGTTACATAATTAAAAATAATAGGATTATTTGTAGAATCTACTAAATCATAACCCTCATAGTAATTACCATACATTAATCTGTTACCCATTAATGTTTGAGATTTTGCTAACAAAGGAACGTTATCATATAACCTTAAAATTTCTGAGTCTTCTAGAATTGTAAATATTTTGCTGTTATCAAAAAGAACTGTTTCTGTGTTATTATCACCCAAACCTAATTCTTCTTTATTGAAAGACTCTATAACTTTTATTATATTTTTATCAGCTTCTTTAAAAAGTATTTGTATTTCTTTTACTAGTGAGCTTCCTGTATTATAAGATAAGTTAACAGCATTAAACTCGTTTACCATACCTTCATTTAAACCGCTTTCTAAACTTAAATTAAATGATTTAGGGTCAAAAGCTGGCTGCGTAAATTGTGATGTAGCAGAGTACTCATCATTTGCATATCTATATCTGTAAGCAAAACAAATTAATCTTTCTTCTAAATAAGTTTCATTATTTACAATATTAAGTAATGCTATATCTGGAGCAGCCATTGGTGGCTTCTTAATAACTAAAACTTCTTCTGCTGTAAATTGGTCAATATTACCTACTGTAGGATTTTCATAGTTTTTTGTAACGTCAAAAAATCTAGGGGGGTTGTAATTGTCAGTAAAAAATATTAGATTATTTACTTTATTAATTCCGTTAATTAAATATTTATCTGTAAAGTTTAATGTTGATTGTGTACCACTACCATCATCAATACTTATCATATGGTAAGTTGTAACTTTAGAAATTATATTGTAAGATAAAACTATATCTAAAACGTTTGTTGCTCCTAACCCAGTAGCATCTGCGTGAACAAACCAATAAATAGTTTCATTAGCAGTGTCAGCAAAAGAACCTAGTGTTTTAAAGCCATATGTAGTTCCGCTTGGATACTCTGGAGTAATTAATAATTCATTACCTTTTGAGTTTTCTACAGAACCAATTTCAGAATTTTCTGTAGAGCCAAGTCTAACGTTTAACGCATCAATATATTCGCCTTGAGGAACTAATCGTTCATCAACGCTTTTATTCATTCGTCCTTGTATAAAATTTCTTAAAGTTTTAGCCATATTATTTTAACCACTTATCTTTTCCTCTCATATTCATTAAAAGCCTTCCTGGATGTATATTACTCATCCTTATTTTTGCATTTCTTAATAAAGCACTTTTGTTTTTCTTAGCTCTATTAACAACGTACTCTTGAACATTTAATTTACTATTTAAAATAGAATATTGAATATATGCATATACATAATCTTCAAATAATTTGTTTACGGTTATTTCGCTATCTATTCCGCCTTCCATCCCATCAGATACATATTCTAAAATACATAATTGGTTACGCATATTAGAACTAAAATTTATAACCCCTTTCTTAGAATCAATCCTAAATGTTGGATTAGCATTAGCAGTTTCAGTGTTTAATCCATACATAGATATTCCATATGAATAATCAAAATACCAGCACCCATTATGCTGATAACCAAGCATCCCATCAAACATTGCACCTTGATTAAGATACATTGTTCTGTCTTTTTGTTTTATTCTGTTAAAGTCTAATTCTGAAAACTCTGGTTTTAAAATATTACCTAATTCATCAAATAAAATATTTGTAGCCTGGTCTTGTAAATATGCAGACGAAGAATTAATTTGAATGTTTTCTGTTAAAGGTCTTAAGACTCCGTTGTCATCTAACATAGAAAGTCTTACCCAATTAACATAATCTTGAGGTAAAATAAATCTTAATAATTCTCCAACACTTAATTCTAAAACTTTTATTTCTTTAAATGCATCATAGTTTAATTCTTGTATAGCTCTTTTTGCGTGAAATAAAATTTTATATCTTTCTTCATTATTTACTAATGAATGATTTCCGTCATACATTAACAAAAAATTGTTTACTATGTCAGCTAAACTAACGTATTGATAAGAACCCCAATTTGCATTTTTCGGTTCTACACCACTATTTTCGTAATATTTATAATCGTCTAAGTATGCCATTATTGTTCTGAATTATTTTCTAGTTGGTCTTGTGTGTTTGCATATTGTACAACTTGTTCTTCTCTAATTGATACCCCAGCATATCCTAATATTTTAACTACTAAATCTGGCTCGTAATCTGCCGATAATTCAAAGTCTTGGTAAGATGCGGAAGAAGCATCAAAAACAGGTTCACCTCCAGTAACATTTAAATATGTCCATACAGGAGGTAAAGGATATCTTATATACTGCGCTTTAACTTGATTAGCACCTGTTATAGTAGATGGAAAAACAGTTAATACAGACCCTTCTGTTGTGTATGCAGGATATGTAGTATTTGGAGCTGTTAAGTTAGAATTGTTTAACAAAGTAATTTTACCGTGACTGGCTCTTTCTGCTTCACCAGTATATGTAGTTCCAGCAGTATCAAAACATAAAATTTTATTTATTAAATAATAATCTGCTGGTAAAGTGTATGTGTTGTTAGCAAGATTTGCTAACGCTGCAGTAACAGAAAACAAATCAATTACTTCAACAATACCTTTAGATATATCAGCATAACCAGTTCCAGACTGACGTGCATTTTCTTTAATTATTTGATAGTTATATTCATAAAATAAATCTTCAAATAAATCTAATTGCGCTTGTTTAGCATATAAATTAAAATCGTTAGGAGCAATATAACCATAGTTGTTTTTATTTAATATTGCTAATACTGTATTTCTTACTGAGTTAATCATCTGTAATCGTTTGTACAAAGATAAACAAAAAAAAAGAGGCATTAAATTTATGCCTCTTTCTTAAGTTAGTTAATTTATATTAAGCCACTTCTACGCCAGTAATGTAAATTGTAGGTGGTAACTCAACTCTTACAGCTCCAGTTGCTCCAGATGCTGCTTTAAGCATAGCATTTTGAAATGCTGCAACCATTGGACTATTGATTTGTGTTACCGCATCGTGAGTTAAAGTAATTTTCCAATCACCACTCATAAATAATTCAGTAGTTAAATCAGTTTTTGGATTTACAAACATTATTCCAGATATAGGAACAAATCTTTGTAATGCTCTAGTGTCTGAATAGATACTAAATGCCTCTCCAGTTGCCATTATACTACCACTTAATTTTAATCTATTGTCACTAACAACTTCTATAACTCTTGCACTTGTAGAATCCGTGGTATTAATCACTTCATCTTTAGCAGCTACTGTAGTTAAAAAGTTTTGACCATTATCAAATAATTGGTCAGCTGGAGTAGAAATAGTGTATCCGTCTTCTAAGTCTGCATAAGCAGCTCCAAAAATGTTAGCACTTAAAGTTAATGCTTGCCCAACAAAAGGAACAGATGGGTTATTAGAGTTTAATGCAGTTACAGTTGCAGTACTAGTTGTTACAGTATTAGTTACTGTATCTCCTATTGCTACACCTAAACTAGTAAAATTACCTGCAGCATCAAATAATACATTAGGTCTGTATATACTAAAGTTAGCAGCATTAGGCATAGTACCTCCAGTAATTTGTAAATTATTATTATCAGTGACATTTAACACAGTTCCTATTAATGCACCATTAGTAATATCAGCAACAATATCATTTGCTAATATCCCAGAAGTATTAAAGGTTCCTCCAGTAACAGTTATTGTTGTACCTGTAGCCGCAGTTTGCGTTCCAGTTACAATAAAATCAGCATCCGCTGTACCTGTTGCTGGTGCTACATTAGTCTGGACTCCTGAATCCACAACTAAAGACTCACCAAATGAAATATATTTTGCCATATCTTTATTTATATTAATTATTAAAGAACAAAGATAAGCAAAAAAAAGAGACTACTTTGGGTAGCCTCTTCTAGTATTATTTTTTAGAAATTTTTTCTTTGGATTCTAAAAGCTTTAACGACTCTAAACCTTCGTCTGATTTAAAATAAGAGGATACAATATAATTGGTTTCTTCACCAAATGGTACTGTAAGCATTCTATTTTTATTAGATTTAGTATTAAAGTGTACGTCTTTACCTTTTTGAATTAACAAGTTATTATCAAAAAATGTTTGAACTTTAGCTTGTAGTTTTAACATAGGGTCCTTAAGTACTGTTAAAAATCCTTCTGGGTCGTTTTTAGCATATATTAAAACATCACGTTTTAATTCAGCTGTTGAAACCTTTGAGACATCAATACCAAATAATACTCTAGCAACTTGTTCTAACTGGTCTATTTCTAAAGTTCTAGCCTCAACTAATGCATCTACTTGAGCATTTAAAACTTCTACATCTTGTCGTGCATCAGACTCAGTATCTACTTTTCTAAATACTCTTTCATATCCAGGATGAAACTCTAAAAACATTTGTAAATTTGGATTGTTTTTTGGGACATTTAAAAATCCATCTTCAAAAACAATAGGCTCTAATATTTTATTACCATCTTGTTCGTCTGCAAAAATTGATTTTTGATTCCTTGAATAACAGAGTTCTCTGTTTTGTTGTTTTTCTTCATCCCAATATAAAAGAGTGTTTCTTTTATTATGATGAGATGCTAGCATAAATGATAGTGGTGCATTACCATCTACCAATACATACGTTTCGTTTTTTAAAATTTTCTTTTTCATTATATTTAATTTAATTTGATTAAAAAAAAAGGGAGGAGCGAACCCCTCCCCTTAGTAATTACTTCCTTACGACTTGAATAAGAAGAAGTTGTTAGCACCTAAAGTACATACACATCTTTCAGATAAGAAGTTAACGTTCATCACGTCATCGCCAGTTGTAGTAGCGCCTCCTGCTCCTCCAGTAATCCACGTTTTATATCTTCTGTCTTCAGTTTCTGAAGCTCTATATCTAACGTGCAAGAATGGTCTCTTAGCATTTTTACCTAAAACTTGGTCATATACAGTAGTTGAACCTGCTGGTACCATTAATCCATTAATAGTTCCACCAACTAAACCACCTCTCATTGTTGGGTCATTTAAGTATTTCCAGTCAGACTTGTAGAAGTCATATCCTCTACGGAATCCTCTGAAACCTAAGTTTAACGCCATTTCCTCATCATTGTCAAATAATCCGTATGAAGTACCGTTGGCACCATAAGAATTTTGAGAAGCTAACATATCGTCAATATCAAATCCAAAGTTTCTGTTTAAGAAAATAACATTTTCTTCAATAGAACCTTGCTTATCTAATCTTTCGATAATATCGTCAAACTCAGCTAATGCAACTGGATTACCTCCAGACCAAACATTACCTCTTGTTCCAACAACGTGGAATACACCTTCAGTACCCTTGTTTCCTACTGGTGAAACTGCAGCTGCTGCTCCAGAACCTGCTACTGCTGGTACTGCTTCAATCATTGCTGTTTCTAAGTAGTCATCAAAACGTAATCTTGTGTCGTGTTCAGACTTTAAATACCATAAGTATCCGTTAGCTCCGTCTTCTCCAGATATTTCAATCCATCCAATTTGAGCCATATCAGAACCTGCAATACTGTAAGTATCTTTTAGGATAATTGGTGAATTACTGAATATAGAGTCATCAGAGATTAAAGTTTCTGCCATTGTAGGAGTTCCTTTTCTGAATTCTGACCCATAAACAAATATAGACATTGTTGACGCATTAGCATAAGCAGCTTGAGTAGCTTCGTAATATGCAACTGTACATTGTCTGTTAGGATAATCTACAGCAGTTACAACTGCTTTGTTACTAAAAGCTGACGCTGCAGTCTCATCAGAAATCATAATTGTTTGACCAACTCTGATTGCAATTCCCCCTGCTACACCTGTTGAAGGCTGAGTAGCTGGGTCGATTTGACCTACTGGTACTGTTAATACTTGCGTAGTTTCGTTACCTACATAAGAAGCTAGAGTAACTCCAGTATACTTAGTATGTAATCTTCCTTGTTCCGCCCACTTTACCATATCTGAGTTAGACGGCATTTCAGCACCTACCATTCTTAAGAATGATGATACTGTTCTGTTTCCATAACGTTCGAATTCTTTTTCATACGTATCTGGTAGATATGTACTTAAAAAATCGAAGTTGTTAATGTAGTTAGTTTGAGTAGTAATCTGCTGCGCACTAGGCTGCAACTGAAAATTTAACAAACCACCTGTTTCAATAGCTCCTGCCATAATTAATAGTTTTATGATTAGTCGTATGCGACCAATCTGGTTTTAAATTTATTTTATTTTCGGCTTCTAATCCTTAAACTCTTTCCAGAGTCTGGATTAATAGTCCTAATTTTCATTCCTCCTTTAGCAGTAGATACTTCTGGTGTGTTACGTAATCCCATTTTTATATTTTTGGTTTTACGCGCATCACCTTCAATAGCTTCTGATTTGCCTTGCTCATAAAAGAACTCAGCAAACTTATCTGGATTCATCGCTAATGATAACGCTTTATGATACCCACTGACATTCTCCATCATTCCGTCTTTATCCATATACTTATTTACAAAGTTCATTATATTAGAATTAGACTTCTTTAATGTTTCTGCGTCACCTGGTTTATACGTTATATTATTCTCACCTATTTTAAATTCAAAACCTTTGAATTCGTTTGAAAATACTTCGTTAGATTTCTTGGCGAACCAATCTCTCTTTCTTTCTGTCAACTCACGTTGACTAGCAGCATCATTAACATACTGTTTGTACTCAGCCAATTGTTCTTTAACATCATTAGACATATCAGCTGTTCTTGACTCAAGAGGCTGACTATACTTGTCTTTCTGTTCGTTAAAAAACTTATTAGCTTTTCTAACAATTTTTTTCTTTGCTAACTTTTTCTTTTTAATAGTAGATTCATCATCTAAATCTTCATCTATTAAGTAGTCTTCCATTAAAACCTCAACATCATCACTGTCTACAGCTTCTTCGGTAGCTAAGAAATATTCAGCTAGCAAACTATCTGGCTCCATATCATCAAAGTTTTGATTTAGTTTTACAAAATCTTCAACTCCTCGACCTGTTTCCTTTTTATATTTTAAATACGCTGCGACATCTTCTGGTAAATCTTCTTTTGTTTCTCGCTCAGTAACTAAATCATCAAATGAATTAATTTCTTTTCCGTATCTGTTTTTTAAATAACTTAACACTTCTTCTTCTTGCAGTTCAGCCTTTTCTACTGGTTTCTCTACTTCTTTTGAAGATTCAGTTATTTTAGTTTCTTCTGAAGACTCATTCGTGTCTTCATTTAATTTTTCTTCGTGTTTTTCTAGTAGTTCGTTTTCTACTTCTACCGCTGATTTTTGGTCAGCAGTAACTTCTTTAATTTTTAATGCCATTTGATTTAATTTAATTTGTACAAAGTTAATGATTTAATTATTGTTTATTTAACGTCTATCTTGGTTCAAATTCCGACAAATTAAAACCATCTAAACTATCTTCATTAGATTCAAATCGTTGAGGTGGTAAATTGTTTTGTCGTTGATTAATCAATCTAGACTGCTCGTTATTTGCTTGAGTTATTCTATCAGACTTAGCAGTTTCTCTTTGGTTTTCTCTTTGCTGCAAACTTTTTTCACTAATATCTCTAAGTTGTTGGTTGTACCCAAATTCTTTGTCCATTAATGTAGCTTTAAGTTGTGCTTCAGCATTTAGTCTTTCAATTTCAAAAGCTACTTTAGCTTGTTCTAATTGCATTTTAGCTTGACTTTCAGCTTGGATTTTTTGCATAGCTGTTTGAGCCGCCAACTGTTGAGACTGCATTTGTATCTCACCTTGCTGCTGTTGTTTCTGCATTTCAAACTGCCTATCTTTTTCTTCTTTTTTCAACCTCTTCATTTTAAGAAGTTGATTGGCAAGTTTTAAATTGTGTATTTCTCTTATGTCAATTGCATCCTCTAAGTTTATATCACCTTTAGATAATGCTAAACTAATGTTTTGCTCTAATTGTGCTTTTTCTTCTATGTCTGGTGTAACTTCTATAAAAATACCAAAGTCATAAATATAAAGGTCATTCATTTCTTTAATAACAGCAACATTATATTTCCCAATTTGATTTGCAAACTCTTCTCTAAATTCAGCGTATTCTAATATATCACCCATACGAAGAGTTAACCCTTCAGCTAAAGTTCTATAAATATATAACGCTCCATCTAAAATATGTCTAGTAGCAGTGTTTGAATTTAAAGCAGCCATTTTTTGTATACCTACCAATGCATTTGCATCTGGGGTATTACCATCTTTAGCTTCACTAAGTCCAGTTACTTGTCTTATCATATTTAAATAGTTATTTAAATTAGTAATAAGCATTTGTGTTTTACTAGCTCCAGAGTTAGATGTTAATTGTGTAATTGGTACTTTACCTTGATTAAAATCTCCGTCTTGTGTGTAGCTTCTTCCAACTACACTACCAGTTTGAAAATATAATCGCAAGGCATCCTCTGGATTATATGCATTACCAGTACCTAAATCAACTTCGTTTAAACCATCAGCATCTATATAAACCCCATCTGGCACGACTCTTGATATAACTTGTTGTAATTTTAAATGTGTTAACTGAATTAAATCAGCAAATGGTAGCATTCTTCTTGTTAAAGACTCTATCACTCCTTTATACATTCTTGGAGCAGTTGCAACATAATTAGGCAATGCATTCTGTGTAGCTGACTTAGGTCTTACCATATTTTCAGCTAACTCCCATTTTAAAACAATATTAGTTCCCATAACCATAATACCGTTATACCAAACATCTATAGTTTTTTCAACTTTTTCAAATTTTCCATCCTCCATCATTTCTTCTGGTGGATTAAATTGGTCGTCTTTTTCTATAATTTTAGAACCTCCATTTTCATTATACTTCTTTTTATAAACATACTTTTTAGTAGTTTTATAATTAAAGTATAATAGTGTACAGGTGTCTTTATAAAACAAACTATTACTATAATACTGAGCAACATTAAAATAATCATACCACTGTTGACTCATTGTACTTATTTCTTCTAAATCTTCTTTTGTTAAAGATTGGTCAATTTTCATTAATTCTGTTATTGCAAGAGTTTTAATTTCTCCCCAATAAAAACAATCTTTAAAATGTGGGTCTTCAGTATAACTATAAATTAAATTAGCTGGGTCTATATATGAAACCTTAACTCCATTCCCTGGCTCAAATTCGTGTTTAGCCGCTCCAATACCTAATACGGTTAAATCATAATCAATTCTTTTTCTAATATCTTCATAATGATTTAAAGCAAATAAAGTATCTATCCCTTCTTCTTGAGCTATTTCAATAGCTGGCTTATAATTAAGCTGCATATACAATGCTAGCTCTTCATTTGAATTAGGTAAATCTTCTGGACTCATTGTAAAAGGATTAACTCCAAAGTTATCTTGAACTGCTTTGAGCATATCTTTAGAAACCATTTGAGCTTCAATCATATCTTGAAATTGCGTTCGTCTGCTTTGAGACATAGCATCTTGAGCATATGCATTTACTTTAAAAAGCCTGTCTGACATTCCATTAACAACTAAGTCAATAAACTTTGGAATAACAGGAACAATCGCCCAATCTAAATTTAAATACGATAAATCTCCGTCTACCGCTAATTCGTTTTTATATTTGGCTATTGACTGCTCTCCTCGAGCATACAATCTTAATCTGTTAAAGTCTTGCCATTGACTATAATATCTACAACTGTTTGAATCTTTTCTAAACCATTCGTATTGTATAGCTTGACCTATCATCAAACCATACTCTTCTGTAGCCATTTCTGCTTCAGAAGCAAACTGATTAGGAAACCCAACATTAGATATATTTATTTTAGTTTCTATCATTTATTTTAGTAATTCGCTCAAAGTTCCTTTATTAGCATATCTTGCAAAGTTAATGCTTATTTTTGATTGTTTTTTAGTAGGCGTGTACAGATGTTTTTGATTAGCCATAACAGCTAATCCAGAGCTAATTGAAGCATCATACTTAGTCCTATTGTTTATCTCAAATTTCGCCCAATCTTCTAAAGTCCTCATAAATGGCATTGAACCCATTTCATCTGAATCTCTAAACGTGCCAGTAGAATCAATACCTACATATTTTTCAATATATGATTCTATTGCTGCTGCGTGAGATTGTTTTACATCTTCTGATGAATTAGGAATCCCACCTAATTCTTTTTCTGTTTTAGAAAGTTTGTTATATGTTTTATCTGGTCTGTTCATACTAAAACCTCGGTATCCTCTGTTTTTAAAATGATATAAAAGCCTTGGTTTATTGTTTTCACATAGCAAAGGCATTCCGTAAAAAACACAAGCCATTAACACATCTTCAAAAAATATTTCTGCTGTTTGAGGTCGAGCCACATATTCTAAAAAAAACTCATTACTAGGAGCGTTATCCATATTAAATTTAGTCATTCCGTGTAAAGCACCGTTAGAACCTTTACCTCCAACAGTCCCAGAAATGTCATAAGAGTCACAACCAAACGACCCTAAATGTTCATTGGCTGGATATCTAGTTCCATTACGTTCTGTAAATCTATTTTGCATATTATACTCTGGAGTCCAACTAACTAAAAACCTGCCATTTTTATTGGGTGTAAATATAACTTTAGAATCTTTAATTCCATTATCCCATTGAAAAGAACCACGAGTAGTGTGCTGTTCTAATATTAAAGAGTCATTATAATCTATCTGTTGATATATTTTTGTTAAATTAAATAAAGATTGATTACTTTCATCTCTAAAAGCGTGTGACTCAGTACGCGGAAATTGTCTATAAAATTCATTTAATGCATTAGCATCTGATTTTAATGAATCAACTTCATTTTGCCAGTAGTTAATAGCACCTATATTAATAGGCTCATTATCAATACCTAACACATTTTTATCTGGAGTTTCTAATACAGGCATTCCATATTTATCTATAAACCCTTCCATATTCCATTCCATAGGAATAAATAAATTATACAATCCGCTTTTGGTTTGTCCATTTGCATTTCTATTGTTTATATCAGAGTCTTCGAATAATTTTTTAAAACTACTTCCTCCTTTATTAAGAGCATTAGAAGTAGACCCCATCATACATTTACCAATAATTTTTCTTCCTAACCTTAAACAAGTTTTAGTAACTCTCCAATTATTTAATATATCATTTGGTCTAATCCATTTACCACTTTCATCGTGTACAAGTAACAATAATTTTTCTCCATCATAGCTGTTATCGTCTGTGTTTTTCCAGTCAATTGTTGTGTCTAAGCCATCAAGTTCAAACTCATCTTTTAAGTGCATATTTTTTTTAGTAATTTTAGATGCTGGAACTCTAAAAGCTAATTCTGTTTTTGGCTTATCCATACCGTCTTGAATTGGTTTAAAAAAGAAAGGATAGTTATTAGTAATAGGAACCACTTTATCAGTAAACATTTTTTTAGCATCTGCTCCTGTCTTAGATAAAATACCTATACGTGCATCTTTAGAGATAGTTCCTATATTAGCACATTCTTCTGACCCCATAAATGAAAATCCAGAACGTCTAATTTTTAAATAACAAATTCCAAAACTTCTAGGGTCAGCTTTACAGGCTTCCCAATAAATATAAAACAATCTGTTTGCTTCTCTAAAGTCTGGAAAACCTACATCTATTTTAGTCCATTGTAAATACATATAATGAGAACCAGTAATATAAGTTGGTTTGCCATTATTTAAAAACCAATGTCCTTCTTCTCGTCTTTCAAACTCCCTTTCAATATAATCTACCCATAAATTTTTAAATGTAGCAGGCATTTCATTCCATTGAAATATAGTTTGTATTTTAGATAAAACTTTAGGGTATTCTTGTCGAACCCAATATTGTGAAATTTTGTTTTTTAGTCGTGTACGACTAAATACTGGAGATAGTGGTAATGCTATATCTAAACCATTAATAGATATAATATCACCTATTTGTCCAGTTTTAGATATAATTATTATATTATAAGTTGAATTATATCCATACTTCCATTTTCTAGTTTTATTTTGTTTGGTTAAAACGTTTTTTGGAATTATGTTTTCTAATTTCTCATATAATTTATTTAGAGTTTCTTTCTGCAAATCCTTGTTTTGTATCAGTTTTTAAAAATCCTTTTTCGGCTAATTCAATATTTTCTTTTTCTGCTTCTATTCTATTTAATATTTCAAACGCATCCATAATACATAATTTTTTAGTTGCAGCTGCATTTTTTAATCTGTCAGCAGACAAATCATCTTCTGGGTCGTGTTTAATAATAGCTTCTTTTGCTACCTTAATCAGTTGCTCCACTGCTTTGAATCCAGCTTTTATAATCTCTAGCTTTATGTTTTTTGAATCCATCTTTTTTACGATTATATTTAATTTTACGTTTTAACTCGTCACTCCTTGGTGTTAATTTTTTTCTACTGCTTTTTTTCATTACAAAACCGCTGTAATACTTTGCGTATAAATTCGATACAGTTTTTCGCCATCTACATCAAACTCATATTCTGTATCTGGTTTATAAGTAACTTTATCTCCAATTTTTACACCATAACTTTTTAATTCATCACTAATATATTTTATGTAACCTATTAATGGTTCATACTCAGTATTTTTATAAATAATTGAGTCTTGTTTTTCTAAAGGTTTTACAAAACAAAATCTGTCGTGGGAATACCATTTACCTTTTTGTTTGTATAAATAAAACTGGTCAGAGTCTACAAAAAACAAATTGTCTTTTAAAAAACTTTTACCACTTTTTTGCCTTCCTTTCATATCATAATAAAATTTAAAAACATTATGATGAACTAATAAAGTGTCTCCCTTTTTTATATTACCCTTATATCCTAAAGGAACATTAATAACAATAGCCTCACGATTAGAAAACTTATGGTCTTCTTGAGAAGTACTTGTAATAAACTCTAATCCTTCTATATTAGTTGTGTTATTATAGCGTTTATTATTAGCAGGTTTTACAATAAAATCAAAAAGAGATTGCATTAAAAATTAATATTATACTCAATAGATACAGGCATAGTAGAAGAAAATGACTTCCATAATACTATTTTATTTTCTTGAATAATGTAAATTTGAAAGTTAGATAATTGTTTACTATATCTTATCAAGTGAATCTTATAGTGACCTCCTAAAATTTCTTGTCCAACTAAGTAGTGCATAGCACCAGACTTATAATCTGGACCTACAGAAATTTTACGAATATCCATTTAACTCTGTGTTATAACTCGATATAAAATGTTTACAATAGCAGTTCCATTACCTTGAGTAGGGTTTTGAGTAAGAGCCTTGATAGTTAATCCTGCATTAGCACTTAATTTTACATTTTCAATTAATGTAGAATTGTATGCGACACTAACAGCTGAATTATATACGCTACCTGCCCAAGAGCCAGCATCGTCTGTTCCAGTTTCTAAAACTATTTCTCCTGCTCCAGCTACAAAATCATATACTTGTCCACCATAAGTAAAAAATACAGTAGCACGGATAATTTGAATATATGTATTCGCTCCTTGAGCAGCAATTAAAGTGACTGGAGAGGAAAATAGATTTAAAAGTTGCGTAGTAGATAAAGTGACTTTAGTTGACTGTAAAGATGTGCTAGCAAAAAAACTTGATATACTATTTAAAGTTGCAGTTTTTGTTGCTAAAGCATCTGTTTTATCAGTTAATATTAAATAATCTTCTCCATCTGGTACGATGTTAGGATAACTATTAGTGTCACTTATTCTTGCCATATTATGCTTTTTTTAAGTCAGCTGGAGCCTCTGGAGTAACAACACCAGTTTGCAAATTAATTTGCGCATTCTCTCCGTATATTTTAATTAACTCTACTTCTTTACTTTTAAACTGTGTTTGGATTATATCAATTTGAGCCATAGTGTTTTTTTGCTCTATAACTGTATCTCCTAATCTAACTTTTAAAGCGTACATTTTTTGTTGTAATCCTTGAATTTCTCCTAACTCTTCAGTAGTAAGTTTTTGTTCTTTTGTTTTTTTTGCCATTTGATTTAATTTAATTATTATTATTATTTTTTACAAAGATAAGTAAAATATTTTTTAGCCAGCTACATCGTTTGCTTTGGACATATCTGAACTTAAAATTGTATTATATTTGTTTGCTACGTTAGATAAAACTCCATTCATTTTTTCACCCCAAGCTACAGCAGTAGGGCTATAAGTTACTTCTATACGTGGTCTGTAAGCTGAGTTAAAATCAGCTGCTTCCCATTGATTTATACCTAAGTAATTATCCTCATCTGGTGTTTCTTCTTCATCAGCATCATAATAAATATTTCTACCAACTATATTTAAATAACCATTAGTGTTCATAGATGAAATTGCAGTAGCATTTAAAGTAAACGAATTAGTAGATTGATTACCAGATACCCACGAAGAATAACCTGGCGAACCATATTGATTTGAAGAATAAGATGTCCCTCCAACATTATTAAAGTCTGTAGTTTCTATTGTTTCCGTTCCATCTTCACCAAAAGCTGTAGAGTTATAAAGACCTATACTACCATTATTAACAACAGCTAACCCAGCTATTTTTATAGTAGCAGAAGTTATAGTGTTAGAACCAGTAATACTACTTACATCAAAAAAACAAAACCAACGATTTAATCTGTATGTAGTACCACCCCTACCAGAAAGAGCGCCTGCTCTTACAGCAAATGTATTTGCCTCACCAGTAGTAATATTATCAGCAGTGGTTTCAGATAATAACTCATCCCAATCATCAGAGCCTAAACCTGCGTTTAAACTAGCTCTTCTATTGTCTGCAACATATATAGTAGAAGTAGGCATATCTTAATATTCTTTTTTAGGTAAAAAATAAACTGTAGAATTATAGTAATGATTACTTGGAGGACGCACAGGTATATATTCGTATGTTACACCCTCTATGCCATAAATATTTTTTTCGTTTTTACAACTATTCCACCAACTTAATTTTGTTCCTTCTTTAGTTAAATCTACAACTTTTTTACCAAATAATTTAAAGTCTTCATCACCATAAGTATCATAAAAAATTCCATCATATTCCGATAAGTCTTTTAGCACATTAAGCCAAGTGCCTAAAAGTAACCTTACATTAGGTTTGTCTTGCGCCCATAATCGTGCTTTATTGTAAATCTGTGGGTGTGATTCAATAATTGTATGTGTATTGATATTTTGTTCTTGTATATAGTCAGCTGAAATTCCCATTCCAAAACCTATTTCTAAAATATCCCCTCCATTTTCACAAATATATTCAGCCGATTTTTTCATTAACTCATCTTCCCAATCCATCATAACTTGTCTTTCTTCACCATTTTTTTCGATGTAATAAATTTTACTATTAGTAAAAATTAATTCTTGTTGGTTATAGCTCATTATTAAAAATTAAGCGAGTTGTATAAACGTATTGTCTGGGCAGAAATAAATAGTTTTTGATGAAGCTGTTGTAACATATCCTACAATACGAACAACATCACCAGAACCTGTTGGAATATCTGCAGTAAAACTATTATTACCAGTTGTAGTATTTACGTAAAGTTTTGCTCCTGCTGTTCCGTCTATAGCTGAATAATCTGCATCTCTGATAAAACCTCTAAGTAACATTCCATCATCTGAAGAGCTACCTGTTGCTACAGCTAATAATCCAGAAGACCCAGCTACTGTATCGGCATCAGCATATGCCCATCCTCCAGTACTTTGCAATTGATATAAACGTCCTTGGTTTGTACTTGTGGTATTTCCAAAATAAGCAACCTCTCCACTATAGGTTCCGTCAGTAACTAAAGTAGCATCATATACTACACCTGTACCGCCACTTGTACCAGAAGTAAAAGTTATGTCTTTATCAGAAGTTATAGTGTCTAAAGCTGAAGTTCCAGAAATAGTTAATGAACCTGCAGTTATTCCATTTGTAATTTGAAGTGATGGACTATATAGTGCTGATGGTGAACCAGCTACATAATACATATCCGTAGAGTAGGTTAGTGCATTACTATTTCCGTTTAAACCTACCGCAATAAATGCTTTTGAACCAGTTGCGTCATAATTAGAATTAATATTAGTCAGCGGCATTTTACCATTAAATGTTGACCAATCTGATGAAGTCAAAGCTCCAGTTGTAGAAGCGTCAGCTGTATTAATACCTATAGTTACTCCACCAGAAGATGCACTTCCAGTAATAGGAGAAGTTGAACTTACACTTGTTATAGTACCTGTGTTAGATGTTTTATTATTAAATGTCGACCAATCTGTTGAAGATAAAGCTCCTCTATTAGCTGCTGAAGCTGTAGGAACATTTAAAGTAATAACAGCCGCTCCAGAACCACCACTAACAGTACTTGATAAATTCGTTCCAGTAGTTCCTAATGTTAAAGCCGCTACACTTGTTACCGTTCCTGTTGTTGAACTTGTTCCAGCACCAATAGCACTTCTAAAACTTGAAGCAGATAACGTATCAACTGTTTCATCAGCATTTATCCTCATATATGCAATTTGTGATACATTTGGAATTTTTAATAAATTTTTTCCAATTGTAGTAGTCGCACTAGTACCTAATTTAAAATTTCCTCCAGTAACTATTAAATCGGTACCAACAGTTAAGTCACCAGTTAAACTAACATCTGTACCGTCATCAGTAATAGTACTATCAGCTAGTGAAGATGTTGCAGTCCATTTAGCCACTGTGTTAGAAGAACCAAACCCACCTAAAGTAGAAGTGTTATCAATTTTTTGCCAAGCATCAGTTCCTCCTCCATCAGATACATATACCGCCCAATCTCCTACTTTCCAATCTGTAATACCAGATAAACTTGTATTACCAGCAACGCTCACAATATAAAATACTCCATTATCTGGAGTAGTACCTGCTAAAGATGGTGTGTCAGTATTTGCATTCCAACTACCTTCAAATGAAAGTCCAGATGGAATATTTCCTACTGCTGTATCCACATAAGCGGTTGTTGCTACTTTAGTGGAGCTATTTCCTTGTGATTGTGTTGCTGCGGTTGTTGCTGTGTTTATTGTTCCGTTTAAATCTCCGCTAAAAGTTGTAGCAGTTACTGTTCCTGTAGATGTTATAGAGCCAGAATCTATTGTTCCTGCAAAAGTTGCGTTTGTATCTGCTTCTAACGTTAAAACTAAGTTTTCATTAGTTGTGCCATTTGCGTCAGAAGTGTAGAACCTCATATCTTGGTTATAACCACCAGTGTTAGCAGTTCTTATACTACCTAAAAAGTCACTGTCACCAGAGTTTATACCTCTTATAAGAACTGTCTCTTGCCCTGTTGTGTTAGTACCAACTATACTTACAGTGTCTGCAAAACGTGACGTTCCACCAATAGTAAGATTTCCGTTAGCAGATACATTTCCTGTAGCACTAATTGTAGCTCCAGTAGAGCCATATCCACCTCCTACATCTAAACTAACTAATGATGAGTTACCAAATACAGTTAGATTTGTTCCAACACTTGCTGTAGTAGTTGTAGTTATACTTCCGTTGTTTGTAATAGTCCCTACAGTTATTGCATTTGTAGTTGAAGAGCCAGCAGTAGTAACTTCTGCTAATGTAGGTGTTGATGATGATGAAGGTGCGTTAAATGTTAATTGTGTAGCACTATTTCTTGTTATAGTTAAGCCTCCACTACCAGTAAATGTAATATCATCATTAGTACCACTCGAAGGGTCTAGTCTTAATCCTGTTCCAGTTGGAAGAGTTGATAAATCGTATGTTGTGTTAGCGTCTGGAATTTCAGCTATTGCATCAACTACAAAAGCTGTAGTAGCTACTAAAGTAGAATCGTTTCCAACAGCCGCTGTTGTTGCAGTAACTGTACTAGCAATAGTTCCTTTTAAATTACCACTAATATTATCAGTATATATATTTGCTATAGGATTAGCAACAGAACCTATTGAACTTGTAGCAGAAGTAGTTGTAATAGTAGAAATTTGTATATTACCAGTCATTACACCTCCACCTAATTGTAAATATCTACCATCTAAATCTACCGTTGGATTAGTTTGATTTGTTACTGTTGCAGTTAAAACACCATTACTAGTATTGAAAGATAATCCAGTTAAAAAATCATTTGAATTGGTAGTTTTATCTGTCCAGCTTAAAGAATTATTTTCTCCGTTGGAAGTAAGTACTTGACCAGAGTTACCGTGTGAACCTCCAACAATAAAATCACCAGAAGATAAAATTATTGCGGTGTCACCTACACCTTGAAAAGTTGCTGCCCCTACTACATCTAATGTATTACCTTCAATCTCCCCACTACCTACTACGTCACTAAGGAATTTAATCGCCATTGTTTAATTTTTCTATAAAGGTAATATTTTTTTACTTAGTAACAAGTACTCTAATAGTATCAGCAGTTATAGTAGATGAAGCTGTAAAACTTACATTGTTAGCGTCAGTTCTCACAAAATCAATATAAACAGCTTGTCCACCTGTTTCTAACCACGTTTGAACTAATACTTGTGTAGTCCCTAATCCGTGAGTTACAGTCCAAGTATTATTATCAGATGTAGGATATGTATCAGAAAATTTACCAGAATCGTGTACATTAGATGCAATTGTAGAATAATCTACTTTTAAATTGTTTGTACCATTGTATACAACAAACTCATCAGTTGCAGCAATCGAGGTTCCTATATCAGTTAATCCAGTAATATCTAATCCAATTACACCAGCTGCACTTTCTCCTGTTCCAGTTGTAGAAATACCTTCATCACCAGCAACAGTAGATGCTGCAATAGTTGCAACATAATCTCCACTTGTATTTGTTCCTAAAGGAATACCGTCAGCTTTTATTTGAACCCAACCATTAACTGATACATCAAAGAAAGCTGAATCAAATCCAGAAACTCCTTTCTCAGTAGTTGCGTCAGTTGTATTAGCACCTGCAATGTTTGCATCTTGACGTACTACTGTATAATTAGAAATAGCTGGAGAAGAACTTGCTGTAATATCATTATTTGCAAATATTAAATCTCCAACTTCAAGTACTCCCAATACTGAATTAGTACCATCTACTGATACAACAAAGTAATCTCCAGTTGTAAGAGCAACGTTACTAGCTCCACTTAATGCTGGAGAGTTTGTAGATGCATCGTATGCTCCTTGGAAGACTCCAACTCCAGCTACTAAAGCTTGTACTTGACCTAAGTTAGTAGCATCGCCTGTTGCAGTACCAGTCGCAAGTCCAGTAATTTTATTACTTCCCATTGCTGATTCTGCACCAGCACTAAATCCTCCAGTTAAAGTAGCAGCTCCAGAAACACTAAATAATCCTGTAACACTAACTCCTTCAGATGCAGTAGTATCTAATTTTAATAAGTTTGCTGAGCCAGAAGAAGAGAAAGTTAAAGCTGAAGCTTCATCATCTTTTATAGTAAATGTTGTTGTTGCTGCAGATGTAGTAATATCTCCACCTTGTACTTCTAAATCTCCACTTAATGTAATACTATCATCTAGGTTTACTGTTACTGTGTCTGTAGCGCTTGCTGTAGTACCAATGTTTGTACCACCTGCAATAGTTGCGGTATTACCACTTGATATTGTTTGTGAAGTACCACCGTCACCTGCTAATGTCCAAGAACCATAATCATCAAAAGCACCCATTGTTATAGTCTCTAAATTTATTGCTGTAACGTGACCAGTTGCGTTTGTAGTTATAGAGTCTACTTTAGTAAATGTTTCTCCAGAATTTACTGTATCTGTAGATGAAGTGTCATTTCTTGATGTTGCATCGTGAGTAATTGTTAAAGTACCACTAACTTCAGCAGTAGTAATGTAAGTTCCTCCACTAAATGTTGCAGTATCTCCATCGGAAATAGCAGTAGAACCTGTAGAACCAGCTAATGTCCAAGATGTATAAGAACCAGAAGGAGTAGCAAATGTACCATCACCTCTTAAGAACTTAACATTATCTGTTGCTGCTGGTGCAGGTACTGCACCTTTACTTCCTGCACTTGTACCATCTGCTCCTCCAAAAGCTGAAATAGAAATTGTGGGAGTTGTTGAAGAACCATCTGATACTATTGGAGCGGTACCGCTTACTCCTGTAACTGTTCCACCAGAATTAGTTGGAACAACCCAAGTACCATCACCTCTTAAAAAGGTAGTGTTACCACCTCCAGATGGAACATAACCTATATTAGTACCACCATTATAAGCAAAAACATTAGCAGTTACCCCTCCTGTTGCACTAGAATTTGCCGTTATAGCAGCACCAGTAGAGGCAGTTCCATCACCAGAACTGAATGTATTTACTCCATCTGTACTATCTAGACTTACATATGTTGCAACATTTGTACCACTATTTACTTCAACACAGACTTTTAATGTACCAGGTGTTGCTGAGTTATTGTAATATAGTCGACCAACAAATGAATTTGAAAATGAAGGGTCAGATGTTAAGTTCTCTACTACAAAGTTTGTTAATTGATTATCGTTTAATGTTAAACTCCCTTGTATGTCTACATTACTTAAAAATTTTATTGCCATTGTTATTTTTCTTTATTAATTAATTACAAGTCACTCTTCCTGCGACTGGTAGTACAAATGTTATTACTACTTGTGTCAAACTAACATAGTCAATCTGACCGTATATTTCTGTACCTGCTGTATCTAAAACTGAAACTGCAGGATATTTATTTAAATTATGATTTACTGTCCACGTTTGTGATAAGGAAACGGTTTCTGTAAAGTTTTTATCACCAGACGCAGCCGCAGTATCATATTGCAGCAAAGATATAAAATAATCTTGATTTGCTTTTAAGGTGCCATTACCGTTAATATATGTCACTCCAATGTCACTAAAGTTAGCATCTCCAGCATTTAATGCCGCAGAGTTCCAGGAATATATCCCAAATTGTGAAACATTAGCTGCTTCAGAAATCATTACTTGTGAACCTATTAATGGATTTGTATAAAATGACTGAACATCAACTAAAGCCTTACTAAACTTACTTAGTATAAAATTACTTAGTGAACTAAAATTAACTGAATTACCAATATTACTAGTAGCAAAAGAAATAGTTCCGTTTTCTCTAACATCCCCAGTCACCCAGTTTTGAAACTTATACCTTAAAGAATCTGATTCTATTTTAGATTTACTATTAAGATAAAGAGCTACATCTGCTGCAGTAAAGTTTTTAGTTTGATTTAAACTTTTTGAATCTGTTCCAATCCACTTATCTGCGTCTACTACAGGTGATGTAATAGGATATGTACTTATCTTAGCCATTGATTTTTATTTTATTCTTTTACCCTTCTCATATGAGCGTCCACCAAAATATGCTGCTACTGTTGTCATTAACAACATTTTTAGTAAATCTTTCCACTCATTATCTACTGCAAAGATAATAAAACCAGAATCAATAAAAATTAATATAATTGTAGACACTATTAAGAAAATTAAAACTAATGGACGTACTGATTTTGAAAGTTTATTATCACTAGTCATATCAGCTTTCCAACGTTCTGTAATATTTTTTTCTATTTCAGCTTCAGCCTCAATAAGTATATTAGTCATTTGTTTTTTAAACAACGACCTTTCGTCTGGAGTTTGTACAAATTTATCTACTAAATTACCTACATTATCCATTACATCATTAGCTGCTCCTCCAAAAATTTTTTTCCAAATACCCATAGTTATATATTTTTATATTCATCTAAAGCATCATAACTTGGGCAGGCTTTTTTTGATAAATCCCTGTGTCCTACTACTTTAGCTTTTGGATGAAACTTTTTTAATGTTTTTATTAATAAGAGTAAAGACTCTTTTTGTTTATCAGTTCTTGTGTCTTCCCACTCTTTCATTTCTTTATCCATACCCCCAATATAACAAATACCTATTGTGTCATAATTATGACCTTTAACGTGAGCGCCATACTTATCTACCATTCGTCCATACTCCATTCTTCCATCTAAACGAACAATATAATGATATCCAATATCATCCCAGCCATTACCTTTAACGTGCCAGTCTCGAATATCTTCTGCACTAAAATCTTTATTTCTTGGAGTAGCAGAGCAGTGAATTACTATTTTTTTAATTTCTCTCATTATAATGTTTTTTTAATCCATCTAAATGTTTTCTTATACCAACTATTATCTTTTTTATTTTGCCTTGTCTTACAAATATCACAAATAGAATCAGTTACAGTAACTCTTACAGTATCAACTATTTCTCTCAATATAATTTTATAATTATACTGCGCACTATCACTATCTAATCTTATAGTATTTAATTCATACATATTGCTAAGATTCCAAATACTATCAGTATATTTTTTTTCTATAACTTTAATATCTCTTTTTTTTCTCCATAAGTCTTGCTCTAATAATACTTTTTGTTTTTTATTATTAGTAATTAATTCTACAGCACCATCTGCTGCGTTAAATAAACTATCAGTATTAACGTTAAAAGATTCTGTCTTTTCCGTAGAATCTTCTGAGTGAAAACAAGAGGAAAACATAAGCAACAATATAAGCCATTTAATTTTCATTTATTCCTTGTAAAGTTTCTATAAATTTATCATTCAACTTTTTATAATCACTTTTTAAAACAATAACTTCTTCTTGTAAAGTTTTTATTTGATTTGTTAAAGTAGTTTTATTGTCTATATATAAATAACCAATAGCTATAATGCAAAAAAACAAACCCCCAGCTAGTGGATTTGCAGCAAAATCTTTAAAGTTTATAGGTGATTTCATCAATTTTATTGATGTTACTTCTTCTTAAACTTCCAATTATATAATTTAAAAAGGGAAATAGATATAGCAAGGACTAAAGATATAAAGGTAAGATACTCATTACAATCAGTTATCGATAAGCCTATAGCTCCAGCATTAGGTATTATTACCTCGAGTGTGTCTTTTATGTCGCTATCCATTTTCAATTAAAAGATTGCTATTGGTCTTACTGCTGCATCGGTTCCAGAACTCCAAACTTTAACACATTGTACTGGTAAGTATTCACCCACCCTAAAATTTGAAAATAATATTTTTTGATTGTTAGCAGTAGTTACTGTAATGTCTACAAATCTAGGGTCGTCTGTTCCTAGTGTACTAGCTGTAATGTCTTGTTTAATTTCAGCATTACTACCTACGTATATTAATGCAGCACTATTAGCACTATTAACACTTAAGTCAGCAGCATTTTGTGAATAGATTTGATATTCATCATTAGCCGCCATAATACTTCCTCCAACACTTAGTTGAGCATCATTAGTTACTGCTGTCACAAAATTTTGTGTTAAATCAGTTAGGTTATAAACTAAATAACCAACATTAACATCTAATCTGTTAATAAATCCGTTTTGTCTTAATACATATGGGACATTATTTCCAGCACCAACAGTATTATCTAATGTAAGAGTTGTAGCACTATCAACTGTAACTACGTGACCTGTAGTGTTACCAGCTGTTTCTTCTACTTGATTACCTACTTGAATAGCACGAACTGATTGTGCAACTCCAGTTGCTGATTGAGCATTAGATAGTCTGCTGTTTTTAGTAAAATCTAATCCTGTTGCTGGATTTCCACTAATAGGTATAGCATCTACTAAAAGATTTCCCCCTCCTGCTGATGTTGTTACGCTTGTAAATATATTAGCACAAGCAGTAGTATCTATTAAAACTCCAGTTGCGGCTGCTGAATCCGTTCCTTGAAAAACTAATCTTCCAGGATTAGGGATGTTATATATGTCTGATTTTACAACTGGTATTGCAGACGGTGTATTTACTTGAATTTTTGAATACATATTATTTATTTATTATATGGAAACATTCTATTAAGTGTGTCTCTACGTTCTGAACACCCACAGTCTTTTCCAGTTACTTTATTTACTTTATCAACTACGGCTTTTATTCCAGTAGCTTTAGTTATTTTATGAATTGAATCTCCCAATCCTCTAGACTGAATATTTTTTCTATTTAGCTTCATTATTTTTATGACACTCACATATTTTATGAGGACAACTCGAAACCTCTACCATTAACTTTGATATTAACCAGTTCCAAGCGCACATTAGTTTACACCAATACTTTTGAATTATCATTCCTAAATTTACTAAAAACTTTCCCATTTATTTTTTTATTAACGCACTAATGTGTTTACTTGCTCCAGTATACTTCATTCCGTGGTCTCCACTATATGCGTGACCAGTCATTTTTTTTGCCATACCTTTACTTTCATCTCTACGTGATTTCATTGATTGAGATTTCTTTCCGTGCTTAGCACCTAAAGACTCATCTAAACGTGAATTATATCCTTGTTTTTTCATAACTATTATTTTTTATTTATTTTTCTCATATTCTTTGCAAAATTATATTTCTTTGAACCTTTAGGACAAGACTTGCTACCGAATTTTTTTCCTGTGCAGTCTCCTAAAGTTCCTTTGCGTTTTGCATTTGCAAAAACCTTTTGAATAAATTTTTTATCTTTCGCCACAAATATGTAAATTATTTATTTGACAAAGATAGTAATATTTTATTTTGCAATTTTAACACTTCCAACGTCTCCTTGCTTGCCTAATTCTTGAGTTAGGGTCGTTTCTTGTAGCAGCACTACTTCTTTTAAGTTGACCTAAACTTCTAGCACAATAAGACTTTCTTCTTTTAGCAGCTTTGCTACCAGGCTTAACTTTTCCAGTAACAGCAGTTTTTAATTTACTACCAGGATTAGCTTTTCTATATGCAGCTACACCTTTCTTAGTCATACCTGCTCCTTTTTTTGTAGGACGATAGTTTGCGTTTTTTCCTTTAGTAGTTTTTCTTATAGCCATTATCTTACACCTTTAACATTTCTAACAAATTGTTTTCCTTTAGCTCCTTCTCTTTTCTTTTTCTTTGCGGTAGACGCAAGTTTACTTTTAGATAGTCTTCTAGCTTTAGCTAATGGTAGACATCTGTCAGGGTTTTTTTTATTTTTACTAGTACCACAAGGACCTTTGATTTTACCATCAGTTCCAATACGTACCCATTTCTGGTCTCGCCATTTTTTTAACTCACCCATTACTTCTTTTTGCCTTTCTTTTGTTTTTTCATTTTTAGAACTTTAAAATCAGCTCCTGTAATTTTATCAAAAGGCATAGCCATTCTTGCAATTTTTCTTTGTGCTTTACTTAATTTACTCATATCTATTTCTTTTTTGCTCCTTTAGCGTAGTTAGGGTCTTTACAATATTTACTGGCAGCCATATTTGCGTATGCAGAAGGGTATTTATCAAAAGTTCTTTTCGCCCAAGCAATTCCTGCTGAACAAATTTTATTACTTTTTTTAGTTCTACCTTTAGCCATTAGTATTTTTTACTTTTTCTTACTTTTAATCCTTTTTTCTTTGCTGCTTTTTTAGCTGCTGCTTTCCCCTTTGGAGTATAAGCATATGTTTTTTTTCCTACTTTAGGCATTGCTTTGATTTTTAGTTATTGGTTTCTTTTTATATTTATTTGCAAACGAAGCTAATCCTTTTAACTTACCTAGTCCGTGTATAGTAGGAGACTTAGGCTTTACTTGTTGTTTAGTTTTTTTCTTTTTCTTAGCCAACTGAGCTTTGTAAGATTCTAAATAGTTTAAAGGAACGTTAGTAGACATAAATTTATTATTTTTACAAAGATACAAATTAAATAAAATGCAAACAGACTATTTAAAATACTGGCGAGTAATACGCTATTACGTTAAGGCTAAGTACAATATAAGCACTGGCGAGTTAGATATGTTATTGTTTCTTTACTCAGAAGATTATTTCAGTAAAGATAAATTTAACGAATTTGATGAGCTACTAAGTTGGAACGTAAATAGATTTGATAAGCTATTAAGGGATGGTTGGATAGAGGTGTTTCGTAAACGTGCTGGTAAAACAAAAGGACTATATGAATTATCATACAAATCTAAAAGAATGATTAATTCTATATATAAAAAATTAAATGGAGAAGAAATACCTAGTTCAGAACACAATCCTATATTTCATAGAAATGTAAAGTATACCGATAAGGTTTATAGAAACTTTATAAAAGAAATGAATAAAACTATAAAACTACAACAACGTCTCTCTCAGAAATAATTGTGCAAGGCTTATTGTCAATTAACATAGTATAACCAGTTCTTGAATCAAAATAAATAGTATCTCCTTTATTTATATTTTTAACCTCAGTGCCTGGTGCAATAACTATTGCTTTTCTATATCTTAGTTCATCAACATCTTTATCAGATAAAATTAATCCAGAGTCTGTTACTATTTCTTCCTCAACAATATTTATTGCTATATATTTATTTATTGGCTTCATCGGTCTCAAATGTTCTTGCCATAGTAATAATAGCATTAGTACTTAGTATAGTCGTGGCTACAGACACTGCGTTTTGCAATGCGTGCTTAGTAACTTTCATAGGGTCTATTACACCCATCTCTAATAAGTCACCATACAATTCATTTTTTACATCGTATCCGTGTGCAGGATTTATAATATCTTTATATATATCATCATATTGGAGTCCTGCATTTCTTAATATTTGATTTATTGGTGCCGTTAATGCTTGTCCTAAAATTGCGTAAGCAATTTTTTTTGAATTCTCAAGTGGGTTATGGTCTTTATCTTTATTATTTTCAGCTATAGCTCTATATATTTTAGCAATATTGTTTAAGGCAGTTCCACCCCCAGGCAGTATCCCCTCCAATAAAGCAGAACGAACAGCGCAAACAGCATCATCTACCCTGTCATAAAGTTCTTTTTGTTCAATATCCGTTTGACCCCCTACATTAATAACACCTATACCTCCAGTTAAAGATGCTATTCGAGTAGATATAAAATCTTTATCTGTTTTAGTAGTTGCGTTTTTATGAGCATCCCATAACTCTTCCACTCTTTTATTAACTACATCCTCATCTATGTCTTTATCTTTTATTATGACTGTTGAGTCACGACCAACTATCACCTTGGCTGCGTGACCCAAATCATTAAAGTTTATTAAACTCAAATCATCACCAGTCTTTTCAGAAAAGTAAGTTGCACCAACCGATATTGCAATATCTTGCATTAACTCGTGTTGCTTATATCCAAACTGTGGAGGATTAATATTACACAACTTAAGTCCGTTCTTAACTACGTTAGCAGCTAATGTATTAATTACATTCTCACTACACGGACAAATTAGTAATAGTTTTTTTCTTTCTTGTATTATTGGTTTTAAAATATTTTCTATGTTTAATATATTATCAACCGATGCGTCAGACACTAATATATATGTATCCTCTAAAACACACTCATCTTTTTTCTGGTCATTAATAAATATTGGAGAATTATAACCTCTCTCAACTTTTATACCGTTAGTAATATCACTATACGTCTCACTAGTCTGTGAACGCTCTACGGTAACTATGCCAGTTTTACCAACAGTGTTGTATGTTTTAGCAATAGTATTACCTATCTCTTTATCTCCGTTAGCAGAAATAATAGCAACATCCTTTAGTCTTCTTTTAGATATTGGCTTTGACATAGTCTTAAGCTGAGCAATAATTGGATTTACCTCATTATTAATAATCTTTAATATTTCTGTTCTATTATCTGTATCCTTAATTAAATAATTTCCAGACTTAACTAAAGCTTCTGTCAATACAATTGCAGTGGTAGTTCCATCACCAGCCGAAGTAGCTGTTTTGTCAGCAGCCTCTTTCATCATACGTACAGCTAAATTTTCTACAGGATGCATAAGGTCTACAGCTTTAGCAACAGTAACCCCATCTTTCGTTATTGTTATTCCTTGTGTATGGCTTGGTGATTCAATTAGAACAGTATGCCCTCTTGGACCTAATGTGCTTTTTACTGCATTAGCTATTTTACTTATTCCATTTATTAATGAGTTTCTGCCTTCAGTTCCAAACTTAAGGTCTTTGGGAGAGTAACCTCCAACTGGTGGATTCATATTTAATTAGATTTAATTTAAAACAAATATACAATTTAAATTTATAAAAAGGTTGGTGTCAATATATGTGTTCTGTAATTCACCAATAACTCCTGGTCTTTTTCTATGTCTACTAAACAAACTGCAACTAAGTCATAATTTTTTAAATATTTAAAAACTATGTTAGCGTTTTTTGAATGATTAGTATACCTGCCTAAATTTGTTTTATGTGTATTGTTAATTGACGCTAAACCTATTATATCATCTTTTTTAAAATTTACTTTAGCAAACATACCATAGCCGTGTATTGTAGATTTCTTACGTTTAGTTTCTTCACTTGTAAACCTAACAACATTACCGTGTAACGTTATCTGGTTTAATTGTTCAACTGTTAAATTTATATCCTTTAACATATTGTTAAAGTCATCATCTTTTAATGTCATAGTATAGGTTTTTCTATTATATATATATATTTATAGTATTATTATTAAAATTTATTTCACTACAGTTTGGTAAAAAAATCGACATAATCGACATAAGTATTTAAAATCAATTAGTTAGCTTTTAAAAATCGACATATTATTAACATAGTCTTGACATAAATATTTAATAATCGACATAAAAAAAAGGAGAACCTAAGCTCTCCTAATTTCACAAACAAACAAACAAACTTCTTTACATACTTCTATATTTCTTTCTCATCTCAGCTCTTTCAATTCCATCAGCTATCATTTTAATCTTTCTATCCTCATCAATTATTCGCTTCATATTAGCAGCTCTTTCTATTCCCATCATACCATCTGGTCTGTTGTTAATTAATCTGCCTTTATACATATCGAGTCCAGCCATATCGTCTAGCACTCTGTTGAGATTTACTTTTGCCATTTCTTTTTTTTGTAAAGATACAAATTTTTTTGAGACAAATCCAGGTAGGAGGCTCCCTACCGCCACGCGCGCACTGGTCCGCACAGAAAACGATTTTTTTTTTGAGGGGTGGGGTCTGATTTTTTGCAATTTATGTTAGAACTTTTTAGGTTTTTTTATGGGGATATCTTAACCGCTCACTAGTTATTGATATCTAAATTTTACGATAATTATTTCACGTATTTACACTAGATAAGAAGTAATATAGGGGATATAACTAATATGAATTGAAGTTAATAGTAAACTTTAATACTCTTATACGTAGATAAGAGGTAACATATAACCGCAATAAATAACACTAAACAAAACTAATTGAATAACAAACAGATATACATCTGATAATCATTAGTCGTATACGACCAATAACACAAAGCAAATAATATCTTTTTTTTATACTGATTAATCTAAATTAATTACTTATATTAGACTATGATTATACAGAGAATGTACAAAGCATACACAAATCTAGATTTATATCTAGTAAATTGTAAATTTTCGGTAAATCTTAGGTCAATATTGACCGCATAATCTCATAAAAAAAACTAAAAAAATGAGAAATTTATTAAACAATGAAAACGAAATGCTACAAAGTAGTAGTATTTCAACACTATTTTCGGAAGTACAAAACATAACAAGTCTTTTAGATAGTGCATATAAATCAAAATTAACTACAAAAATTGAACTAGGTAAAAAAGCAATTTTATTCAAAAAATGGTTGAAATCTGATGAAGCTACAAACTTATTTGAAGATAATATGCTCGAAAAATGGTCGATTGATGAAATGAGTTTAAAGATATTTTCAGTAAAGCAAAGCCAATTAAATCGAATGATTAAAGCTAGCAAATCAGAATCAAAATTAGACTTGTACTTAACTAGCTGCGAAGAATCTGAAGCAAATGGTAAAAATGTTATTCGTTCAGTAGATAACTTTAACAAATTTGTGAAGTCACTAGAGGTAACTGAAGAAGCGGAAGCGGAAGCAACAATCCCAACAATTTTTACTCTAGCTTTTAAGATTAAAGAAGTTGAGCAAAATGCGGAGCGCAATATTTCTGTTAGAATTAACGAAAATATGGAATTAATCACAAAAAATTCAGTTGAGGAAATTCAACAAGCTATCGATTTTTTGAGCGCTAAACTTGAAAACCCAATTGCTAGTGAAACATTCACATCTCTAGATATAGAATCATAATAATTAACCAATAAAACAAACAAAAAAATGTCAAAATTAAACGGAATAAAATATGAGCAGCAAAGCGAAATTGCCCCAAATTCATACGGAGATAACGTCCGCAGAAATAGGGTAGCTCAATATCATCGCGGATGCATCGGTACAAAATTAAATTGGACTAGATACAAAATTGATTTGAAAGGGATGAACAAAAGACAAATTCAACACAATATTTCTAGAACATTAGAAAGCGCAGAGAATGTATACACTAGTAAATTTGCTATCGGTTTTGAGATAGAAAAAAATACATTATCTAGAGAAGTTTTAAGCGGTCGCAGAGAATTACTAGGTCTATTTCCTACATTGTTTAGCGCTATCGAAAATGATGGTTCGGTTGCTCACAATGGTTCAGATGGTTATGAAGCAATAACAAACATATTGCCGCTAATACCATCTAGCAAATGGAGGAATAAAATCTTTAATTTAATGCACGAAAGTAGATATTTTATTGAAGAAGAATTCTCTAGTAGTAATGCTTTTTATAATGATGCATATAAATGCGGTGGTCACGTTTCCATCTCTAGCAATGATTATGGGGACTCAAAACATTTTTTAAATGCAATGAGACCATATCTAGGAATAGTATATGCAATGAATAGAAAACGTTTAGCTAATAGATATTGTTTAGGG
>Ga0233415_10000031_pt1 | contig 62722 bp, 102 predicted proteins | sample Na_anoxic_12_MG_FD_188631 | JGI IMG/M metagenome (GOLD analysis project Ga0233415, IMG submission 188631) | Seawater microbial communities from Saanich Inlet, British Columbia, Canada - Na_anoxic_12_MG | ecosystem: Environmental > Aquatic > Marine > Inlet | place: Canada: British Columbia...
TAAGACTGAGCTTATATTTTCTCCTACTCCAATGGTAGGACAATTAGCAAACAGCAGAGTAGTAAGTACTATTATAGATGTAGATGCAACCTTACAGCAAAAGACTATTAAATCTAATATTAGAATACTATATTACTCGGGGTTAAAGAACAGTAGCGACAACTGGATACATTCATCTTATGGTATTGGCACATGGCGAGGCGAGTACCCTTATGCTGCGCATTTTAACGACCCTTATACACCGACTATAGACATTAACTTTGGTTTACCTAGAGAGATATACTACGATAATACCTATGGAAGTATAACGGTAACTAATAACAATTTATATAATGCTTATCACAGAAAAGAATTAGAGCAGCTTACAGACAAAGACAGTAAGATATTTAAAGGCTATTTTCTACTTAATCCTGTGGATATTGCAAACCTATCTTTTAGACCTACTTACTTCTTTGAAAATGAATATTGGACACTACATAAAGTTATGTATAGTAGCTCCATTTATCAACCTAGTAAATGCGAGTTCTTAAAACTTAAAGCAGTTCCAACACCAACTATAATAACAGAAGAAATAATAGGAGTAGGTTTTAAATCAATAGGAGATGAAGAAGCACCTAAGATGTTTCAAAATGCCCTTTCTGGAGATAACATACTAAACATGAAGTCTAGCCACGTAGATGGATTAAACAACTTTATAGATAAGACAGCTATGTTTGTGGATATAAAAGGAGATGGCAACAAAGTATTTACGGGTAGTAAAAACATAACGATACAAGGAGATAATAATGTAATCGAATCTAACCTAGAAAACATAACCCTAATTAATACTTCTAATGTAACAGTAACAGAGTCTAATGTAACATATATAAACGGAGAAATAAAAGGAACAGGAAGCGTAGAAACTATAAACTCAAATACTACAGCAGACGAGAAAGTAAGCACTTATTTATGTGATACATCAGCAGGGAGTATATCAATTTCATTACCTAGTAATCCAACAGTTGGCAAGATTTGGAACTTTAAAAAGATAGCTATAAATAATAACCTACAAATAAGAGTAACTGCTCCCAACTCAATAGATGGGCAACTAGTTAAAAACATAACAGCACTTAACAACTCTTATTCTTTACAATTTGATGGAGCAACTTACAAGATAATATAACATGACATACATACCTGACATATACAGTGGAGTAAATTACATAGCTCCTAATAACATCCTAACTATTATACAATATAGTCAAATGATTAACTACGGAGGTTTGACAATTTCAGGGGTTCTAGTTATTAACGGAGATTTAATATTAAAATAAAAGACAATGGCAAATATACAAATGGGAACTGCTAACGGTTCTACTTTAGGTAATCCAATAGCAGGAGACTTTTACATCTTTATAGATAGTAATAATGCTAACAAATATACGCTAAGAAATAGCGCAGGAACAGATACTATCTTAGGCGGTGGAGTAGCTGCTACTCTTTACGGGTTATATTCGCAAACGGCAAATAGTTCAACTATTAACACAACCGGCGAACAGTCAATTGTTGGAAGCGGTGTTGGTTCTTTATCAATTCCGGCTGATGCTTTTGTTGTTGGTGATTCTTTCCACGCTAAAATTGGCGGTGTTTTAAATGCAACCGGTGGTGGTGGCCGTTCAGAATTGATTGTAAAAATTAAAGCCGGTGCAACTGTTTTGGCTACAACCGGTGTTTTTGATTTAGACAATGCAAACAATCAAGGTTGGGAATGCGAATTGGATTTTACAATTACGGAAATCGGTGCAACCGGAACAATTTGCACGAATGGAAATTTTGCCTATGTGAAAGATAATGACCGAAAAGTGAGCGGATATATCTTCCAGGATGTTCAAACAATTGATACAACGGCTGCAAATACTTTGGATATAACGATTGAATGGAATGTTTTAAATGGTGGTGATGATATTTATTCAGCGAATTTTGTGTTGTATAAAGTATTTTAAAAATTGAAAAAATGGATATAACGGAAGCAACATTTCGATTAATGGATGTTATTTATATTGTTGTTGGAGTTGGTTCGGGTTTAGCTTTTTATTGGAAAATGGTTTTAAGTGATAAGAGCCAAGAATCAAAAATTGGGCAAATGAAAAAAGACATTGATAAAAATGAAGGTATAATGTTTAAAAAGTTTTCAAGCATCCACACACGTATGGATAAAAACGAAGAAAAGAACAAAACAGAATTAGACACGATCAACAAAGAACTTGCAGAAGTTAAAATTGGCATTTCGTCAATCAATGGAAAACTTGACATTCTTATAAACAACACCAACTTATAAATAAATATGTTCAACACGATTGACTATATTAAAGGAATAATTGAAAGCCTTACGTTTACACAAAAAATTTCAAACATTATTCCAGGACCAACGGAAACAACTTTTGAAACGTGCAAAACGTATTGGATATTCCCGAAGTCTATTATTACAATTAACGGTGTTGATTATAAAGTTATTGATTTTGAAATTAATGAAAGTGTTACGATAAAAGGAACATTAACCGGAACGGAAACGCACTACACAATTAAAGCACCGAACTTTTTTAGAGGTACTCCAATGCAAACTTCAAACGCTTTGATGATGATTAAGGATTGGAAAAAGAAACTTCCAATGGCTTACTTGATTCAGCCGATGAATGAAACAAGAAGTTTATCTTCTTTGGAGAAAATAGGAATCACCGCTGAAAATGTACGAATACTTTTTATGCTTCCTGGAAAACTTGCCGAATCAATCGACCAACAATATTTAACCGCAATTCAACCAACGGATAATTTAATATTTGAATACGAAAAAGCGTTAATGACTGATCCAAATATTGGTGAATTAGGAAATGCAACGAAATCAGACCGGCCCAATTATGGCGTTTGGGTTTCAAGGTCCGGAAGCAATGCAAGTAAAAAACCTTCTAATCAAGACAACGTAAAAAAGTTGATTGACGAAGATATTTCGGGCATCGAATACATAATTGATATACCTTTTAAAAGGCAAATATGTGATATAGATGCAACGTGTAAAAGTTGATATATTTTAAAATACTTATATTTGTAATTCATAAAAGAAATTAAATTTAAAAAAAAAGAAAAATGTCAGACAAAAATTGTAATTGTGATGTAATATCACTAGGAAACACCGGTTTACCGGATTGTTCACTTATTGCAGATATTGCCGCATTTCCATTATTGGATATGGCAAAAGATTCTGCTGGTGCGGTGAAAGAAAGATTAAAAACAGATTTGACCGTATGGGCTAATTTAGAGCCTTTGTTAAACGCTGCAAGTCCTTTGGATAGAATTTATCCAATAGGAAAATTTGAGAACGTAGAACAGAACAGAGAAGATGATGTGTTTTGGACTGCAAACAGTGGTAAAACTGCTTTTGTACGTGAAGGATTTAAAACTTTTCAAGGTTTTATTATCAACGCGCCAAGAGAATTAACCGGAAAATTGAATGCTGATGCTTGTCAAAACTTCGGCTTTCACTTCGTAGATGATTCAAACCAATTGGTTACTAAAAAAGGAACTGATGCAACTAAATGTAAGCCAATTTTAATTGATTCGGACACGTTTAGAAGCAAGTATGTTGAAGCAACAAATGATGCACCGGCAATGACAATGTTATCTTTCCAATGGAAATCAACTGAAAAAGATGCTGATGTTAAAGTTGTTGGTGGTTTAGATTACACCGGTGGCGATTTATACGGATTGTTGGATGCTGATGCAATTTATTCTGCAATCACAACAACTTCATTTACTGCAACAATAACAACAACTTGTTATGGTGGGCCGGTTGAAGGTTTAGTTCCTGGAGATTTCACACTTGCAGAAATTTCACCAACACCGGGTGCAATTGTAATTTCGGGAGTTACTGAAGTAAGTCCGGGAGTTTATGATTTTGTTATTCCATCGGCAACTTCTGCTGATGTTTTAAGATTATCCGCTTCAAAAGATCGCTTTGATTTTGCTGAAATGTCAGATGGTACAAATGATATAACTATTCCTTAATGGATTATAAGTTGATAAATGGAACGCATTTAAACGTGCGTTCCATTAAAAAAATGTCACTTAGTAAGTTCAAGGAACATTTCCAAGTGAGGTTCGGAGGAAATACAGAAAGTATTTATTACGAAATAACCGGAACAGTTAAAAAGGAAAAGAAACCAAAGAATAAACCAAAAGAAGAAGCACCAAATTAAGGTGCTTTTTTTGTAATATGGAAGCATTAAAGAAATTATCAAGAAACTTTATTAACTTGAATGTTGATAATCTGATGTTCAAAACAATGTCAGATAATCCACTTTTAAAAAAATTAGTCAGAAGATTAAACACCGTTAAACAGTTAAGGACTGAACACGTTGATGCGGATAATAAACCGTTGTATTCACAAAGGCATCAAAGCGGTGTTTATAGTGCAACAACAGAATACTTATCCGGTGGCCGAAAGAAGGCCGGAACGCCTTACACGTTATTTGATACCGGTGAATTTTTTAAAAGTTTTGAGGTGATGTATGAAGATGGTGGAATTTTGATTGATGCCGATCCAATTAAAATGAGTTCAAGTGGTGCGATTGATACAAACCTTTTTGAAGAATACGGTGAAAAAATACTTGGATTAAATGATGTAAATTTGCGTATCTTTATAGAGGCTTTAAAGCCAAAAATAAGAGAAACAATAATTAAACAAACTTTTGCCGGTGTTTTTTAAAAAGTTAGAAATATACACTTCAATTGAAGATTTGCCGATTGGTAATTTTCAAAGAATAATGAAAGAAGGCGATTTGAAATATATGATTATCAAAGGTAAATTTAAAAAGAAGCATATTCAGAAACTTGAGAACGCTTGGATAAATTGTTACAACCAATATTTACAAACTTTCGGATTGAATAAAATGTATGTTTTGGTGCTGGAACAAGAAGAAAAGATTGCCAAATTGATTTGCGACCGTTGGATAAAAGACTTGAAACATTTGAACGGAGTTATTAAACACGAAGAACAAGTTTTAAAACAGATGATATTGCCAACAAAAGGCGTAAAGAAATCATTTGAAGAAGATTTGGCAATTATTCAGAAACACAACGGTTTTGTAATTGACCAAAAAACAACAAGTGTAAAAATGTTTTTTACCTATGTTAAGATGTTAGAAAAAGAATCAACAGACCAAAAAGTACGCAATGCCACAAAAGATTGAAAATAAAGATATATTTAGCCCGGATTTTTTAGAGCCACAAAAGAAAAGTTTTAAAGAAATCATTGAATTGATTAAGTTAATGGAATCAGAAATGAAAGACGTTCTAAAGGTCCAACAACAATTGGTAAAAACTTCGGATAAAAAGAGCGTTGAAGGATTAAAGAAACGACAAAGGGCGGTGCAATCGGTTAACCAGGTTTCAAAAGAAATGCTGAAATTAGAGAAACAAAGAAAATCAGTTTCGGCACAACTTGCAATTGCAGAAACACAAGAAGCGAAAGCGGTTGCCGGAACACGAATTGAATTAGCGAGAAAAAAGAAAGCGGTTAAAGATGAAATTCTTGCGGAAAAAGGTTTGGTTTCTGAATATCAAAAACAATCAGCAAGATTAAACGACCTTCGGAAAAAGTACAAAGATTTAATTTTAGTTCAAGGAAAAGAAACACGCGCAACCAGGAAATTAAAAAAAGAAATTACTTCTTTAGATACAAAACTAAAAAAGGTTGATGCAAGTGTTGGGCAATTTCAAAGAAGCGTTGGTAATTACGGAAAAGCATTTGGAAAGATTACCGGTGTTTTAAGAAATTTTGGTTTGGCCGTTGGTGGTTTGACTATCATTAGAAATATATTCACCACAGTAAAAGACTTTGAGCAATCAATCGCAAATTTATCCGCAATAACCGGAGCAACCGGAAAAGATTTAGATTTCTTTAAAGAAAAAGCAATTGAACTTGGAAGAAGTACAACATTAAGTGCCGGACAAGTTGCCGAAGGTTTTAAATTAATTGCAAGTGCAAAACCGGAATTGTTAGAAGATGCCGCCGCTTTGGCATTAGTAACTGAACAAGCAATTATTTTAGCTGAAGCAGCCGGAATTGATTTACCAACCGCCGCCGAATCTTTGGCTTTGTCATTGAATCAATTTGGCGCGGGTGCTGATGAAGCATCTAAATTTATTGATGTACTTGCAGCCGGTTCAAAAAAGGGTGCTGGGGATATAAACTTTTTAAATGGAGCATTGTTAAAAGTTGGTGGTACTGCTGAAGCGGCCGGATTGTCATTTGTTGATACGGTTGCAGCACTTGAAACACTTGCGCCGGTTTTAGGAAGTGGAGAAGAAGCCGGAACAAAATTCAGAAATATTTTAGCGAATTTACAAAAGGAAGGTTTAGGTTTTGCAAGTGGTCAATTTAACATAAATGATGCTATTGCAGAAACAAACGAAATGTTAAACGCAATTCAAGATCCGGCTTCGAAGGCGGCTGCAAGAATACAATTATTTGGAAAACAAAATGATGCTGCTGCGATTCAATTATTAAAAAATACTGAAGCATTAGAAAATTTCCAGGTAAGTTTGGATGAAAACGGAATTGCATTAGAGCAACAAAAAGTTAATAATGATACGTTGCAAGGTTCTTTAAAATCATTAGCGAGTGCTTGGGAAGGTTTTATTTTAGATTTAAACGAAGGAACGGGTGCATTTGCTGGATTGAAAGATATTTTATTTTTTGTTGCTGAAAATTTAACTACAATTATTAAAGTAATAACAGTAGCAACAACCGCTTGGTTAACAAATAAAGCGGTTATTTCAGCAACTTCAGTAATCACCCGTGCAAGTGCAGCGGCTTCAGCATTATTCAGAACGGCAAAAGTTGCTGAAACAGTTGCGATTGAAGGTTCAACCGTTGCTACTAAATCTATGAATACCGCAATGAAGGCAAATCCAATTGGGTTGATAATAACTTTATTGGCTGCTGCCGTTACCGCTTATAACTTATTTTCAGACACTACAACATTGGCCGAGAAATCACAAAACGCATTTAATGATGGTTTAAAAGAAGGTGCTGAAGATGCTAAAAAATTAGTTGATGAATTAGGTTTATTAGGTGATGAAGAAAGAAGATTACTCAAATTAAGAGAAAGAGCCGGAGAAATAACCGGTGAAGAAGCGGCAAAAGAACGGTTGAAAATATTAAAAGAAGAAAGAACAGCTTTAGCGGCTGCATTTAATGAGCAAGATGATTTGCGATATGAAGAAGAAATTGCTTTAAAGCTAAGGTTAATAAGAATTAAAAAAGATGTTAAAGATGTTGCAAAGGCAACCGGTCAATCAAGTAAAGTGTTAGAAAATAAACTTATAGCCGATGAAATAATAAGATCAAGGAATGCACAAGGTTTAATTCAAATAAAAATTGATGAAATTGGCAAAGAATATGATGCAAAACAAAAAGAAATTGATGAAGCAAATGCGGAAGCAATCGGAAAAGAAAAAGAATTTCAAAAAGAACTAACAGATCAACAAATAAAGGCCCAAGAAAAAAGAGCCAAAGAATTAGGATTGTATTTAATTCGTTTACAAGATTTACAAGATGCCGCGATTGTTTCCGGATTTAAAAGAGAACAACAACAATTAAAAAGAAAATTCAAAAGAGAAATTGATGCGATTAAAGGCCGATCAAAAATTGAAATTGCCTTGCGAAAGGCTTTAGAAGATTCACTTCAAACAGAACTTGAAGAATTACGTGAAAAATATGAAGCAACAGAAGAAGCACAAAGAAAAGCGGATTCCGATAAAAAGAAAAAGTATAGAGAAGAACAAAATGATGAAGCGTTAGCAATTGACCAAGAATATTTTGATTCAATTTTAGATGCTCAAAGAAAACAATTAGAAATTAAAGCAAAAACCGAAGAAGTTGCCGCTTCTGAATTTCTTGATTTGGAACTTGACCGGCTTATTGCTGAATTGGAATTGTTGGAAATTTACGGAAAAGACACAACCGATAAGTTAAAAGAAATTGCAGATAAAAAGCATCAAATTCATTTAGCGAATATTGATGAAATAAAAAAGATTGATGAAATTGAAGCAAAAAGAGTTGCTGATGAACTTGCGAAGAAAAAGAAACAACAAGAAGAACAATTAACCGCCTTACGATCATTCGCACAAAAAGCAATTGAAATTTCAAATGCAAAAACAGATAAGGAAATTGAAAATATTGATAAGGAACTTGCAGCGAGTAAAACAAGGCAAGATGAACTTCAAACACTCGCAGCGCAAGGAAATTTGGCCGCTGAACAATCAATTGGTGCTGAAATCAAAAGAGAATTAGAACTTGAAAGACAAAAAGAAGCACTTGAAAAGAAGAAAGCGCGAAGGCAAATAATAATTGAAGGTTTAGATTTGTTAAGTTCAAAAATTGACAACGGTGACAAAGATGCGGTTACTTCAACTCTTAATGATATGACGCGTTTATTGGGTGCTTTATCCGCGCTTCCTGGCTTCATAGATGGAACAGAAACAACGGTTGGTGCTGCTTTAGGTAAACCACAATTAAACACCGGTACAGATGATTATATTGTTCGGGTTGATGGTAGTGAAAAAATATTGAATCCGGGAATGTCAGCACGTACCGGAAATATGACAACGGAAGAAATAACACGCGCGGCTGAAATGTATTCTTCCGGAATGTTTGACCAAAATTTATTGATTCATCCACAAGTGAACGCACTTAGTCAACCGTTTCAAGGTAGCAACGAAATATTAAAAAAGTTTGATAGTTTAGAAAGCACAATCAGAAACAAACCAATTCTTTCAGACTTAAAATTTGATGATTTGCAAAAGGCTTTAATCGTAACGGTTGAGCAAAATGGAGATTTGAAACGCGCACACTATAAATTGAAATAAATGGCAATTGAAATAATTTTAAACGGTGATAATTCTTCAGCGGTCAAAGAACTTCACGATCTTGAAATTCTTGCAAGTGTTGAGAAGGGAAATGTCAACGCAAGTATTACAACCGAACAATTAACTTTAGTAAATGAATATGCCGAACTTGTAAGAACTTACATTGCCGGTGGTGCAAATGGAACGACTAACGGCATTTTTGAAGGTTTACCGCTTCAAATACAAGAAAACGGTGTAAATGTGTTCGATGGTTATTTAGACTTCTTAAACGACTTTGAAATAGTTAATCCAACAACGGTACTTTCAAGAATTAAAAAACACGATTCAAATGATAACTTCCAGGACCGCGCAAACGGTTTAACTTTTGGATATTTGGTTGAAGCCGGTTTTATTACTTCAAATGATTACATAAATGTTCCTTATGTTATTGAAAAGGAATTTAATTTTGTTGAATTTACATTTTTATCCTTCAGTATTTATTCAGTTACAAAAGATTTACAAGCATTAATTCGTTCACTTGCGGTTAGGTTAACTACAATTACCGGTCTTATTGCTAATCCTACAACAAGTTTATCAGCACTTGCAATTGCTCTTGTTTACGTTGCTCTTGATTCAGCGTTTACAATACTGATGACCGCTTTATTAATTAATTTAATAGTTGAGTTAATTGCTTATTTAATTTCACCGGTTAAAAAGCATAAAGCAATGCGAGTTGATAAACTTATGGAAAAGGCTTCTGCGGTTCTTGGTTTATCTTATAACACAAGTATTGCAGATATTCCGCAACTTGTTTTGTTACCTTCAAAAACCGGAATCAATCAAGATGACCAACAAAATAAAATTATTAACGGGATTCCAATTGTTCAACCTGGTGAAGGAATACCTTCAACCGCTGATTATGGTTATACATTCGGGGAACTTTTGGATGCAATGAATAAAACATTCAATGCTGAATATACAATTGAAAACGGTGTTCTTCAGCACCACGCGAAAAACTCTATTTTTTGGCTTCAACAAAGTTCTTATGTTTTACCGGATATTTTGCAAGAATCAATTGTTACAAATGCAAATGAATTGATTTCTGATAAAATAATTCTTTTTAAATCTGATGTAAAAGATACAAATGGTTTAGAAAACTTTCTTGGAACAACTTATGAAATCCGAACAAGGCCAACTTCAATTTCTGATAATAGAAATATTTTGATGAACGGTTTTAAGAAAGTTGAAATTCCTTATGCTTTAGGAAATAGAAAAAACAGTTTAAATAAATTTGAATTATTTGCTTTTAAATTGTTTGATAATGTTGATAATTTTATTAATTTCTTTGGCGGTAATTCAAGTTCGGCTGCAAGTATTTCAAATAGAGTTGGTTTTTTAAAACTTGAAACGGATTATGTGAATGTGCCTAAGTTGATGAAAATGGACTCTAATAATAAACTTGTTCCAAATAACCGCGCTATTTGGTCTGCAAAATATCTTTATGATAATTACCACAATGAAGATTCTTTTGTTTTAAACAACTTTGGAAATCAATATTATGTTTATAAAAGTGTTAAAGTTCCTTTTGGCTTTGAAGAATTTAATCAATTAACTCAAAATTCGTACTTTTACAATCAGAATGGTGATTTGTGTAAATTGAAACAAATTAGTTGGAATGTTTCAAAAGATTTTGCATTAATTGATTATCGCGTTCAAACGAAATACACAAACAACTTGGTTGAAACTTATATTGAGCAATCTTAAAAATATGAATGAACAAGAAAAAACGATAAATCAATTTCAAAAATCCATTGGCGATATGTCAAAAACTTTTGCAGATTTTTCAAAACAGTTTGAAGAAATTTCCAAACAAGCGGAAAAAAACCTTTCTGAAAAGGAACTTGAAATGATTAATGAGTTTAAAGAGAAAGCAAAAACATTAAAAGGTGGTGATTTTTCTTCACTTATGGAGTTAAAGGCGGTTTACGATCAAAAAATAAAAGATGGCATTTAGATTAATTGATACGGAATTTTTCAATCAATTCAATAACGGTGAATTATTAGACCAAAATCTTGGTGATTTCACTAAAAACTTGGTTGGAAATATTACTGATAAAATAAGAACGCGCCAAACAATCGCGGTTTCCTGGACTTCAACAAGCGATGTTGTAAATACTTTTGATGTTCTTGGAAATACACTTTCAAGTGCCGGTGGCTCTTTTATTGCTGATGGTTTTGCGCTTGGTGATATAATTTCACTTTATGATAATGTTGGACTTGCTTTTGTATTTACAGACCGAACAATAACATCATTAACACCGACACAAATCATTTTTGATGGTGCGGTTGTTCCAACGGTAAGCTATCCGGATGCAAAACTTTACGGAAAAACACCGCTTGAAAGTTTACGTTTTAGATTCGGATTAATAGAGAATAACGAACCGACAAACTTTGTTTCAAAAATTGATGGTACTGCACAAAATTCTTTTTCCGCTTCGGGTGTTGGATTTGATACCGGTGGCGGTGTTCGGTCCTTAGTTCCCGTTGCTTTAAATTCGGCTTCCGGTGTTAACTCCTGGAAAGAAGATTTTGATTCAGCAACAGTTGCTTTTATTTCAACCGGAACGCAAATTGAAGATTATGAACAAGTTTTTGAAATCATTCATTATTTTTCAATTTTACCTTTTTACTTGGATGGTGAACTTTTAAACATTCAAAACCTTATTCAACCGGCTTTGTTTACTTCAACAAATACGTTGAAATATGTTTATGATGCACAATTTAACACAACATTATCAAATCCAAACGGCACAAAATCGGCAACAATTGATTCTTTTCTTGGTTCGGTTGGTTGGTATAATGAAAGTTTAAATGGAAATCCTAATCGATACAATGCCGTTAATTTAGTTTATACGAATCAAGATACTTTGGCGGTTGTATCTGAAATAAATTCACAACAAAAAACAAAAGTTGAATTTGATTTGCGGTCTTTAGATAATAAATTCACACTGAACACAAATGTTGCGGTTGGAATTGCAATACTTCCGGAATCTTTAGATTATCAACAAAACGCAAATACAATTGATGAAAATTTTATTCTTGATAGGGCTTTCACAACGGTTGATTTAGCTTTTATTGATAGTTCAATAATTACAAATTATACGGTGATTTTTAACAATGCCGCAAGTGCTTCAGTTGCTTTTGATGTTGATTATTTAACCGCAATTGAACCTTTATTGGAGAATAAAAACTATGTTATTTTTGTTTCAACTTGTGATGAAACGGCAAATGCCGGTGGCACGGATAGAGTTACTTTAAAAGTAGACACACAACTTTATGATTATAACCCGGATATTGAAGATTTAATTTTCATTGATACAATTAACCATTTTCCGCACAATATAAACGATACTATTTTACTTGATGGTTTTGACGATTATCGCGGTTGGGTTGAAGATGGCTTTGAAATTGTTGCACCGTTCCAATTAAATAATGATTTGGCGGCCGGTTTATCAAGTTTATCGGTTCATTTTTCCGCTTGGAATCCAACGACTGATGATAGATTTGATTTGCAAAGTTATAATTATAACCTTTCCGGCGGTGTTTTGGTTAATCCGGTTGGCCTAAATCAATATAAAATATACAATATAAACACAACACGCGGCTTTAATTTAGTTAATGGAAGCCAATTTAACAACGCAATTTTAACAACGCAAGGTCCAGGATTGCGCGGACCAATTAACGTAATTGATTATCAATTAAAACTTGGAATAAAAGCCAATTTTGAAGAATGGATTTCTTTACCCGGTGCAAATACTGTTTTTTATGATGCAAATGAACCAAACAACGGTTTAAACTTAAAATCAAGTAATTACTCTTTAAAAGAGGGTTACGAATTAGTTGTTTTTATTGATTCGGTTGCGGCGGTTGTTGTTCAGAATCCGCCAACATTTATTCCAACAAATATTTTTACTAATTATCAATTTCTTTCACAACCGCACGCCTATTATGATTATGATTTGGATAACAATATTACACCGGATTGGGCCGTTGAAATAATTACAATTGATGATAATGGTGCGAATACTTCGGGCATTTTACAAACGTCTATAAATACAATAATTCGCGCAACATTTACGCCAATTGGAGGAACAACGAATTTAACAAATCCTTACGGAATAATCAGATTAAATCAAAATGGTGGTAATATTCAAACTATTTTTGAACTTTCTTCAATACGTGAATCAGTTGTTAACAATCCGTTGATTCCGTTAGTTGGTGAAAGTTACACAAAATTAACAGATGATAATTTAACGGTTGTTTTAGAATGTTTAGTTGATGGTTCACTTTTAGATGCTTCAGTTAATTACGACCTTTCGGCAACCTTACGTGATGATGCAAATGAAATAGGAATTGAAACGGAATTAGGTGCTTTAATTGAAACCGAATTAAATGATATAATAATAATTGAGTAAATTTGTAATGATATGAGTATTAAATATAGTGGAATTTTAGCAGCCGATGAAGTTTTAAGTGCCGGTGATGATGATATAATAGTTTTGGCTATTGTTGATGGTGGTGCGCCTACCGGCTACACAACGAAGGCAATTAAGAAATCAAATTTAATTGTTACCGGTGAAATTAAAGCATTTCAAACTTTAACAGATGCGGCCAATATTTCTTGGGATTATGCTTTAGGATATAATGCAGAAGTAACACTAACCGCTTCAAGAATTTTGGACGAACCAACAAATGTTTCTGATGGTGATTATGGCACTTTGGTAATTGTTCAAGATGGTTTTGGAAATCATACATTAACGCTTCCGGCTTCTTTTAAAGTTGTAAATGGTGGTTCCGGTGCAATTACATTATCACAACCACAATATTCAATTGATTCAATTTCTTGGGTGAAAAGAGGTGCGGATTTCCTTGTAACTATTGGTGTTAATTTTAATTAAAAATTTAATTAATGAGTAATATTATAATTCCATTTCAAGGAAATTTATTGCAATCTTTAGGATCACAATTTAAAATGACTATTGATACTACTCAAGCGGGTAGTGCTTCAGATACTTTTGTTTTACAACTCCAAGACGAATTAACAACTTTTATTATTGATTGGGGTGATGGAAATTCCGATATTATAACGGCCTGGAATCAAGCAGAATTAACACACGTTTATACAGTAGGTGGAACATATCAAATTTCTTTGGATGGTTTTTTTGGTGGATTTTTGTACCAAACGGGTGACAAATTAAAAATAAGTTCAATCGACCAATGGGGAACAAATGCTTTTTCAAAAATGAATTACGGATTTAATGGATGCGCCAATATGGTTTTAAACGCAACAGATGAACCCGATTTATTAGGGTGTACTAATCTAACCAATATGTTTGGCGGATGCACTTCATTAAATACTGAAATAAATTGGAGTACTACATCAAACGTGACTAATTTTTTAAGTTTTTTACAAGGATGCACCGCATTTAATAGTAATGTTACATTGAATACTGATTCAGCAACCAGCTTTTCAAGTATGTTTTTTGGCAATAGTATTTTTAATAGTAATGTTACTTTTTCTAGCACTTCAAATGTAGCGAGTTTTTTCCAAATGTTTATGAGTTGTACAGTATTTAACAAACCCTTAACCTTTGACTGTTCATCCTTAACAACAACTTACAGAATGTTCTTGTATTGCACTAATTTTAATAGCGCGTTAAATTTCACAAATACAAGTATTCTGTCTAATGCTTTTCAGATGTTATACGCTACATCATTTGACCAAGATATAAGTACTTGGGACATTACATCATTGACTAATGGAACCGGAATGCTTCAAAACTCTGCATTTAGCCAAACAAATTATGATTTACTATTACCGGCTTGGGATGCTTACGGAACAAGTAATGTACCTTTTCACGCTGGAACGGCACAATATACCGCAGCACCTTCAGCACCAGCAACGGCACACGCAAATATGGTTGGTCGAGGTTGGACAATAACAGATGGTGGACCAATATAAATAATATGTTAGAAAACAGTATAAACGAAATAACAAAAGACAATCCTAAACGGTGGTTTTTAGTGTATGACAATGACGAAGGTGAGCAAGGTTTTGTTTTGTTTGGTTACGTAGGAGAAATTAATGTTAATCAATTAATGACCGGACAACCAAACATTTTGCCTTTTTTAACTGAAGATGAATTGGAAAGTTATTTGAATGCAATAGCCGGTAAAAATTATTATAAAGAATCAGTTGAAACACAATCACCAAAGTTTCAAGGACCATCACAAAAATATGAACCTTTAATAATTCAATAAAAAATGGCAATTATTCAAAGAATTCCAGGAACAAGATTGATGCCCTTAAACGGTATGTCAAGTCAATTAATTGCACAAACTTTAGATTCTGAAGTTGCAACAATTCCGACAACTTTAGTTTCTGAATGTGTTGGTGCGTTACCGGTGTTCGGTGATTTAACTTCTGATGTTTTACAAAACAATGATTTTACTTCATTTTTAGCTTGGCAAAGACCGTTGACAAGTGTAACTTATAAATTATTAGATGAAAATTGTAATTTTTTAGCTACATTAAATACTTCTATTTATGGAACTTATTTCCCGGTTGGCACTTTTTCCGCTGCTTCCGGTTATTCCTTTTTCCAAAATGATTATGTTGGTTATCAATTAGAATGGCAAAAAGTTTTAAACCTTCACGGCTCCGGCGGTTATAAAATTAAAAAAATAACGCTTTCAAATACCGTTCCGGCTTCATTTAAGCCAATTGAAGAATGTTCGTGCTTATTTGACTTATCGCAATATTCAGATGAACGCGCAAATGAAACGGTAAGAATTGAAACAACACAAAATGGAAATACAATTTCACCCGGTTTGGATTATTTAGGTACTAATTGGAAGGAACAAATCCGGATTCCTGGATTCTTTGGAAACAAGCAAAGAAGATTAGAGCAAGACAATTATTTGGATCGCAACAGAAACACAACACAAATCCAAGATTCTATTGTTCACGAATTTACACTTGAGCCGTATTTTTGGCCGCATTGTTTACGCGATGAAATTGATTCAATTTTACTTGCAAATGAAATTTTAATTTCTGATTATAATACAGATAATACAGATGATTTAAAAAATATTTCAGTTATTCCAACGTCAATTGATACGGAATATTTCGGCAAATCAACAAAGGCAGCTGATGAAATTAAGTTTGAAGAAAGAAGAAAAAATCGAGTTAAACGAAATGTGAAATAATGGAAACATTGGGCGGTTGTTCATTAAGTTATGCAAAAGAATTTGTTGGTCAAGAAGAAATTCCAGGAAACAAAGGATTTTACGATAAAGATTTTGATGCTTTAATGCGACATTTCACGACCTTTAAAAACGGCCACGCTTGGTGTGTTTATTTTTGTTGGTTGTGTTGGCAATTGTCTTATGATGATTTTTGTGAAAGTTTTGAAATTGCAAAGGCGGAATTTTCCGGCGGTGCGGTTCGTACTTTTAGACATTTTCGTGAAATCGGTTGGACTTCAAAAGAGCCAAAAGTTGGTTCAATTGCTATTTGGCAAAAATACAGAAATGGAGTTGGAACGGCATACGGCCACGCGGCAATTGTTGAATTTTGGGATGAAAATTATATTTTCACAGTTGATGGAAATACAAATGACAAAGGCGGCCGTGAAGGTTATATTGTTGCAGATAATAAAAAAAGAAGTAAAAGTTTTAAACCAAGAAAAAATGGTTTAGTTTTGAAAGGATTTATTCACCCTAAAATTTATAAAAATGGAAAGATTATTTAAGAGCGGAATTGTTACAACTATGATTGGTTTAACAATTTTATGTGTTGCGGTTGTTTTATACATAAGTAAAGAACATACAGAAACTGAAGCCGGTGCGGTTGGTGCTTTGGCTTTATTATTATTGCGATCAAAAGATTCATTGATTGGATTAGGTCCGAAGAAATGAAGAAAATTGATTTAATTGCTTTGGTTGTTTTGGGTGTAATTGCTCTCACGCTTATTTTAAGCCTATTTAAAGGCACTTCAGTAACCGTTGAGGGGTACACTCAACAAGAGGTTAATTACTTGCTTGAAATTCAATCTTTGAAAAATGATAAAAAAACATTAAATTATGAAATCGAAAGGTTTAAAGACAAAATTATTATTGATTCTGCTTTTTTTCACAATGCTTCTAGGCATCAGATTGACAGTAGTTTCACAAGTTATTTCAACCGATAGTTTAAAATGTTTCACGTATGAACAAGCGCGGCAAATTATCAGCGACCTTCAGCAATTACCAATAAAAGATTCAATTATTTGTAACCTGGATTCAATTATAAAAATTGATTCAACAATTATTAAATCGCACGAAATTGTTATTGAAAAACAAGGCCGTGAATTGATTGATAAAAGGGTTAAGATTTTGAGAATGAAAAGAAATCGAAAACTTTTAATTATATTTGGCGCAATATTAGGAGTTTCAACACAACTCTTATTTTAACAAATAAAATGAAAAAAAGGTTAAGATTAACAGATTCAGAAGCCGAAATTTTAGGCTTTGAAATCAAACAAAAACAAGGAACAAGGAACGCAAAATACACAATCACCGCTGAACAATTAGAAAAACTTTACATTTATCGTGGTTACGATCCAGCTTTAATTGGTGAATGTATTGAAAAAGGAATTTCACCGGAAAAAATAAGGCATTATTGGCATAAATCGGAACACTTTTCCTTGAATGTTGTTGAAGAAAAACAAGACCAAAGTGTTAAAATCGGTGATGTATTTGATTCAATAATTGAAAAGCATTTAAAAGACTTTACACCGATAAGTCGAACACAACCATCAAGTAAATCAAATAAGGCTTTAAAAGTTACCATTACAGACTCTCACGTTGGAATGAATCCAAATCCTGGAAACAATTCACTTTTTCAATATGAATATAATTCAGACATTTATAATAAGTCAATTGAAAAGGTTTATAATAGTATTTTAAAAGAACATTCAACTTTTGGAACTTTCGACTTGTTGTTACTTGATGATTTGGGTGATTTGGCTGATGGTTGGAACGGTTACACTACACGCGGCGGTCATAATTTACCGCAAAATATGTCAAACGCTGAAGTTTTTGAAGTTTGCGTTGATGCTTATGTTAACTTAATTAGGAGTTTAGTTGAAGCAAATGTTGCAAATAAAATTATTTTGCGTTGTATCTGTAACGATAATCATTCCGGTGATTTTGCACTTATAATTAATAAAGGTATTCAGAAGATAATAAATTTAATGTACTCTAATGATATTGTTGAAGTTGATATTTTGGAAAGATTTATTGAACATCGTACTTATGGAGATCATTGTTTTGTTTTAACGCACGGTAAAGATAAAGAGCAAATGAAAGGCGGTTTACCGGTTGTTTTAAACGATAAAGCTATTAGATTAATTAATGATTACATTGAACACTATGATATTGATTCAAAATTTATTCACGTTGAAAAGGGTGATTTGCACCAAATAGGCTACCAAAGAACCAAAAAGTTTGACTATCGAAATTTTATGAGTTTCGCACCGCCGAGTTCCTGGATTCAACACAACTTTGGTGATTCTTATAGTGGTTATTCAATCCAAGTAATACCAAAATTTGGTAATGAAGTAAGCCACACCGATTATTTTATTGAATACGATAAAAGAAAGTAAAAGATTTTAATTACTTTTGTACAAATATGTTCTTCATATTTATTTGTTTTTAGTTTAGGATTTCCCGGCTTGTTACCGGGATTTCTGCTTTTATACAAAAAAACTTTAAAAAAACTTTGCCTCTGTAACACCTATAAACATTGACTTTTTTATTTCACAACGATATTTTTTTATATTTCTTGTAAAAGCTAAGTATATTTTTCTATATTTGTACTGTTGCAACGAAGCAATGACTAAAAACAAACAAAATGTCAAAAGAATTAAAAACAATTAAAGGTAAATTTCACAGTAAAACACAAGAAAAATTGGTTGGTGGTGAAATGTTTTTAACAAGATTTTCCGGAGGTAAAGAAGGAATGAAAGTTCAATTAACAATTTCAACATCACATCAAGATGATTTGTTTACACATATTACTTTTGATAAAGAAGGCATTACGCAACTTATTGAAGAACTAAAAGAAAGTTTTGATTTAGGCTAAAAACAAACAAAATGAAAGAACTAAAGAAACTATTAAACCAGGTTGAACAATTCAAATCACTTGGTTACGAATCACATTATTATCAATGGCACACTAAACGAATTATTGAACTTAAAAACAAATTGAAATGAAAGAAGCATTAAAAGAACTATTAAACGAAGAACCAAAAACAATTGGTTGCATTTTTGTAAACGGCAAATCAATCCTTTATCTTGAATATTCTGCGGTTGATTGGAGTTATGCACTACACTTTAAAGATGAAGATTTACTTGAAGTTGAAATGATTGAAAAATATAATGGAATAAGCGTTTTATTTGGTGAATCAATCGGAACGGATCGCGATATATTAAACGAAATTTGTTTTGAAATTCACCCAAATATTATTGATTATAAATCTGAAATTCATTAATTATGAAAAACCTGGAATCTTTAAAATCCTTTTGGGACAATTTCAACACCGAACTTTACTACAAATATTTAAAACTAAAAAACGAAACAAAATGAAAACTTTAAACGACTTAAAACAAGAAATAGTTAAACTGAATGTTGAAGATTATGAAATAAACCAAAGCACCGGGTTTAAAGATACTTTTCGATTTCAAGTTACAACGAAAGAAATTTTTTCAATGCCAATTGGATTTAATATCCGTTCATTTTCGGTTGCCGGAATGTCAGATTTTAGATGTTGCGTTTCTTTTACCGTAATATTTGAAGATTAATTTAAAAATAATAAAATGAAAGTAGGAAATAAGATTAAACAACTGAAGAAAGAACACAAGGTAACAAGAAAGGAAATTGCAAACGCAACCAAAATTGATGTTCTAACAATCAAATCAATTGAAGAAAGTAATAATGGCAATCTTTCCAGGATCAAAAAGATATTTTTATTTTTTGGATATGATGCTGAAATTGTATTGAAGAAAAAATAAATATAAATTTTTATTGTTTTATGATTGTTTATTAAATATAATTTATTATATTTGTATCAACAAACAAACAAAAACAAATATTATGAACAAGGCACAATTAAAAACAGAAATCCAAAATTTAGCAAAAGAAGAAAAAATTACTTTTTTAAAAGCTTGTTCGGTTATGCAATCAGCAGCGGCAAAACTTGGAAGTGAAAAAATGATTTCAATAATACACGATTTAAAAATGGAATCAGATGAAATGAAAGAATTATTAAACAACTAAAAACAAAACAAATGAAAACTATTTATCAAAAACTCGCACAAGCAAAAAAAGAAATCGGTGCAATTTCTAAAGATTCAAAGAATCCATTTTACAAATCAAAGTATTTCGATATTAACCAACTATTGCAACACGTTGAACCGGTTTTGGAAAAGTACGGATTAATGGTTATGCAGCCAATTATTGAAGGAAAAGTTGTATCACTTATCATTGATGTTGAAACCGGTAATGATTGCAGAAGCGAAATCACATTAACAGATGAACGCGATCCACAGAAAATTGGTAGCCAAATTAGTTATTTTCGAAGGTACTCATTGAGCAGTCTTTTATGCCTCCAGGCGCAAGATGATGATGGAAATCAAGCTATTCCAAAAAAACCAACTGCAAAGAAAGTCTTTACAAAAACTGATGCGGATGGTGAATTTTTAAAAGGTACTGATGCAAGTGAATTATCAAAGAAATACATTATCACAACTGAACAAATAAACAAATACAAATCATTAACTAAAAACAAATAACAATGAAAACATCACTTTATCAAATCGAAACAGAACACCTTGCATTGATGCACGAAATTGAAAATGCTGAAGGTGAAATAACTGAAGAAATTGCGGCACAACTTGAAATCAATGAAGGTCAACTTCAAAGCAAATCAATTGCATACTTATCAGTTATAAAAGGAAAAGAATCTTTTAACGCGCAAATTGACGAAGAAATTAAGCGTTTACAAGCAATGAAAAAGCGAAACAATACACTTGTATCAAATTTAAAAAATAGGTTGCTGGATGCGGTTAAATTGTTTGGTGACTTCGAAAGCGGATTATCTTCTTTCGGAACGCGCAAAAGTTCAACGGTTGAGGTTGAAAATGTCAATGCTTTACCGAAGGAATTTAAGGTTGTAAAAGTAACTGAACAAGCGGATAAAGCAGCATTGAAGAAAGCTATCAAAGAGGGCCAAGAAATAGAAGGTGTTTTAATAGTTGAACATTTTAACCTAAAAATTAACTGATAATCAAAAAAAATCGTACAATATAATTAAATAAAACAACAATTCAAAGAGTGTATAACAACCAAAAATTAAAAACAATGAATTTAGAAGAATTAATTAAACTCGGATTTGAAAAAGAAATTGAAGAATCTGAACCATCATTTTATTATTACAATTTAGATGTTGTAGATGGGCTAACTTTTATCACACAAGCAGACGATGAAGTAAAAAACGGTGAATGGATTGTGGAAATATACAATACATATCCATCAATAAAATTTAAAGATGCTGAAGAATTAAGCAATCTTATTGAAATATTAAACGAAAATATAAACAATTAAAAATTAGAATTATGAATTTAGAAATTAAAGGAACAATTAAAACAATAGGTGAAACTATTGAAGGCGGCAAAGGTGATAAAACTTGGCAAAAAATGTTTTATACCATTGATACCGGTGAACAGTATGACAATATTATTTCATTTGAAATATTTAGCGCGGACAAAATAGAGCAATTTAGAAAGTATAATGTTCTTGGTGATAAGGTAACTGTTCATTTTAATATTAAGTGCCGGGAATGGGAAGGAAAGTATTTCACAAACCTTTCATCTTGGCGATGTGTTAAGGATGTTGCAGAAACACCGGAAGCACCACAACCAATTGAAGAAGGTGCGGACGATTTGCCTTTTTGATTAGCTGCATTTAAAAAAATAGGATTTGAACCAATAGAAGGGAGTTAAACGCTCCTTTCTTTTTAAAACTAAAAACATTATGTATCAAGCACATTATTTAACAGAACAAGGAATTAAAGAATATAAAGGAACAATTTCAAGGCAACATTTCTTAGACTTAAAAAGAAAGAAAGCAACCAATGAAAATTGTGAAAATTTAATCAGATTAGTATTTCATCATTTTAATATACCTTTTGAATTAGCAAAAACGAAATCCAGGAAAAGAGAAATCATAATTGCAAGGCAATTTGCAATGTATTTTTTGCGGCAAGAATTTTATGAATTGAGCCTTCAAAAGATTGGTGATTATTTTGATAAAGATCATTCAACGGTTGTTTATTCAATTAAGCAAATAAATGATTTGGTAGAATACGATTTTGAAATAAAAGAGCAGCACAAAAATATTATGCAAAGAATAATGGAATTGTATAAATAAATTTCTATCTTTGCGGAGAGCGGATAGATTTTGAGTTGCTCCTTAATCGAACCGTAGAAGTAGTGACTACTTTCCGACTCTCTTTTTTCACTACATTATTTAAATAACTACACAATGTCAAAACGAAAAGCCTTTAATTTTTATGTATCATATTTCGATACGTTCAATGAATTATCTGATGCGGATAAATTAAAGTTTATTACCGCGCTTCTAAACAAACAATTTCTTGGAATTGAACCGGAATTAAAAGGAATATCAAAACTCGCTTACAATAGCCAAAAACATTCTATTAACCAACAAGTTGAAGGTTTTGAAAACAAGACAAAACAGAAGTTAAATAAAGGGGGTGCAATAGGGGGTGCTGAAGGGGGTTCGGCACAAGAGAAAGAGAAAGGGAAAGAGAAAGAAGAAACTATTAATGAGAGAAAACAAAGTTTTCGTAAATCATTATCTTTTTATAATAAAGAGAATCCGGATAAATACCCTAAACAACTTTTTATTGATTTTGAAATGTATTGGACCGAACACGGACCGAAGGATAAAAAGATGAGATTTGAAAAACAATTATCATTTGGAATACCACAAAGACTTTCAACCTGGTTTAAAAGAGATTTAGACGGCACTTACAAAGCTAAAGTGAAACGCTTAAACACTTTCGACTAATGAAGAAAGGATTTAAAATCACAAAAGCGGTTGAAGTTACTGAAGCACTAATTGAATATCGCGATACATACAACGAAAAAGGAAAGTATCTTGGATTTGAGAATTTAAACGATCTTTACACAATGCAATTAGGAACGTGTACCGATTGGACCGGCTTTCCAAGAAGTGGTAAAACACAAGTTTTAATGGAATTGCTTTTAAACACTTCACTTTATTACGGCTGGAAACATCTTGTATATTTTCCGGATGTTGGAAGCAATGTTGAAATAATTGCTGATTTGCTGCATAAGAAAACTGCGAAATGTTTTAATCCAAAGTATAAAAATGTTATTTCGGATCAAGAAATATATCGACAAACTGAATGGTTGCTTGAGCATTTCAAAGTATTAACCAAAGCCGATGTAAAAGCAAAATTAACTCCTTTTGAATTTTACGATTTGGCCGCAAGTATGAAAGAAGAAATTCAAACGGCAAGTATTGATTCCTGGAAAGATATGAGCCATCCCTATAATGAATTTGGCGGTTATGCAATGTATTTAGAAGCCGTATTGCCTTATAGAAATCAAACGGCTGAAGATAACAACCTTCACATTCATACGGTTATTCATCCAAAGCTAACAGAAAAAGAAAACGGAATAAGGAAAGCACCAACACCGTATGATTTAAAAGGCGGTTCGGAATGGTTTAACTCCGGCAAATGTATGATAACCGTTCATAGAGAAAGCACCGAAACAACAAATTGTGATATTTCAATTCACAAAGTTAAACCGCGAAGTTGTGGAAATGTTGGTTTCACTTCTTTGCAATTTGATGTTGAAAAATTAGTATATTTCACAATTGAACAAGCACACAATGGTAACGTGAAACGTTATGCCACAGAAAGAAAGAAACCGGCAAAGATTGAAGCAATTAAACCACCAATAAAATTAACACCAAATAAAGATTTTGATATTAATAACAGAATTGAACCACAAGGAAAAATTGAAAAATGGGAAGAACCCGGTTTGGATCTTTGGCAATAAAAACAAATAAAATGATAATAGACATTATAACAAACAAAGCAAAATTGGAAAACATCGTGCAAGGCCTTAAAAAGAAATACACGATACAAGCACCCAAAACAAAAGAAGAAGCGTTAAAACCTATTCCAAAGAACGCACAAGAGGTGATTGATGATATAACTGAAGCAATTAAATTCATCGGTTCACTTGTAGAATTAAACAATGACTATGCAACAGAACACAAGAAAAATGAATTGATGCTGACAAAACAAGCGGTTAAAATAGGAATCCAGGAAGCGGAATTGAAGAAATTGAAGCGAATAAATGACCGCTTATTAAAAAATGTGAAGATTTAACAAAAAAACTTTGCCTCTGTAACACCTATAAAACCTACAAAGTTAAAAATACTTTTGAAAGAATGTAAAAGCTATACTATTTAGCGTATATTTGTACCAACAAAGAAACAAAGAAACACAAATTATTATGAAAAACTTTAATAAAACAAAAACAAAATCAATAAACAGAGGTGAATGGTTTGGTACTTATAAAGGTATTGAATGGATTCTTACAACATTCAGAGATGGAAATAAATCTTGGTATTATATTACAATAGATGGTGTTGAAAATCCAAGTCCATCAGAAAATATTGATTTTTCTTTTAAATGTATTAAGGATAATATTAATTATGAATTAAATACAAATACTACAATAACCGGAACTTTTTAAAAAAATCCATTAACAAAATAATATGAAAACTTTAGAAGAAATAGTAAAAAGAGCAAAAGAGTTAAACAATACAATCGAACTTTTAGAAAGTGAAATTAAAGATGTTAACTTTCAGCAATCAATAAAAGATTTTAATAATAAAAAAATTGAAAATATTAATGGAAAATTACAAGGATTGTGTTTTGCTTCCGGTCTTAGGATTGTTGAATTTATGAGAATAACATCTAATAAATAAAACTATGAAACAAACTATTAAAAACAGAATGAAAGAATTGAATTGTAATCTGATGCAATTGCATAACACTTCCGGTGTTCGATACGCTACTTTAAGCGGCTTTATAAACGGTGATAAACAAATTCGATTCCATAACCTGGAAAAGATTTGTAACGCTTTAAATCTTGAATTAAAATAAACAAACAAAAACAAATAACTATGAATTACAAAGAATTTATTAAAAACAAAAAACACTTATTAGGATCATTTGGTTTTGAGCCAAACTACATTCCGGATATGGCCTTTGACTTTCAAAGAGAGATAATAACTAAGGCGTGTTTAAAAGGTCGAATGGCAATATTTGCCGACACCGGATTAGGTAAAACTTTAATACAATTATCACTTGCAAAAAATGTAATAAACCACACAAATAAAAAGGTTTTAATATTAACGCCTTTGGCGGTTGCTTTTCAATTTATATTAGAAGCCGAAAAGATGGGTATTGATGACATTGAATATTCAAAAGATGGTAAGCATACTAAAAAAATAGTTATCTGCAATTATGAAAGGTTGCATTATTTTAATAGTGAAGATTTTGTATGTGTTGTATTAGATGAAAGTTCAATATTAAAAAACTTTGATGGTAAAATAAAAAATCAAATTACTTCATTTGTAAAAAAATTACCTTATAGATTTTTAAGTACTGCAACACCTTCACCTAATGATTTTATTGAATTAGGTACTTCAAGTGAAGCACTTGGATATATGGGTTATACTGATATGTTAGGGAAGTTTTTTAAAAATAATAACAATAGTATTGATCCTAAACACGCTGGAGAAAAATGGTACTTAAAACCACACGCGGAAAATGATTTTTTTAGTTGGGTTAATCAATGGGCCTTAATGATTAAAATGCCATCAGATTTAGGGTTTAGTGATGAAAAATATATTTTACCACAATTAATAGTAAATACGCACACAATAAAAAACAAATCATTATTAGCCGTTGATGGTCAAATTCAAATGTTTAATAAACCGGCAAAAGGATTTAATGAAGTTAGGCACGAAGTAAAACAAACAATAAAAGAAAGGTGCGAAAAGGCGGTTGAATTAGCAAAGGGAAAAACTTCTGTTTATTGGTGTAATAGAAATGAAGAAAGTAAGCTACTTAGGGAATTAGATTCTGAAGCGGTTGAAATTATAGGTAGTCAAACAATGGAACGAAAAGAGGAAATACTTTTAGCATTTGCGCAAGGTAAAATAAAAAGAATTATTACTAAAGCTAAGATGACTGGAATGGGATTAAATTGGCAGCATTGTAATCATTCTGTATTCTTTCCTACTTATTCATATGAACAATATTATCAATCAATAAGAAGGTTTTGGAGGTTCGGACAAAAGAATGATGTAGTTATAGATATGGTTGTTTCAGATGGGCAAACAAGCGTACTAGAATCACTACAAAAGAAAACCCAAAAAGCAATAGAACTACATACTAATTTAACTAATAATGTTAATGGTTCGTTTGAACACATTACAAAAGAATTTAACAAAGAAATAACTAAACCTAAATTTATATAACATGACAAAAGAACAAACACACGAAGAAAATTACAGTATCTATAATAGCGACTGTATGGAAGTAATAACAACTTTAAAAGATGAAAGCATAGACCTTTCTGTTTACTCACCACCATTTGCCGGACTTTATAATTATTCAAGTAGTGAAAGAGATTTTAGTAACTGCGAAAGCAAACAACAATTTTTAGAACAATACGAATTTTTAATAAAAGAAATGGCAAGAATTACCAAACCTGGTAGAATTAACGCGGTCCATTGTACCGATGTATTTGATAATACTTGTAGACTTTGGGATTTTCCACACGAAATAATAAAACTACACGAAAAGTACGGTTTTGAATATCGCAACCGTATAACAATATGGAAAGAACCTTTAAAAGTTAGAATGAGAACAATGGTACAGAGTTTAATGCACAAATTTATAGTAGAAGATTCTACAAAGTGCTTTACTGCTATGCCGGATTATGTTTTAATATTTACTAAAAAAGGAGAAAATGAAGTTCCGGTAACTCACGAAAACGGATTAAAATATTATGCTGGTGAAATACCGGTACTACCAAATATTTTAAGAGCCTGGAATAACGCTAATGATTCAGATTTAAATAGTTCTCAATTATGGGAGTACTTAAACAAGAATTTCAAAGACCATAAAGATCCAAAAACTAATAAATTAAGTCATTACATTTGGCAGCGTTACGCATCTTCTGTTTGGGATGATGTAAGAATAGATAACGTACTACCATTTAAACAAACAAAAGAAGAAGATGATGAAAAACACGTACACCCTTTGCAATTAGATGTAATTGATAGAATAGTTCAATTATATTCTAATCCAAACGAAGTTGTATTTACTCCTTTTATGGGTGTTGGTAGTGAAGTTTTTAGTCCGGTTTCTTTAGGTCGTAAAGCTATTGGAATTGAATTAAAAGATTCATACTATAAACAAGCTATTTTGAATGTAAAAGAAGCGGATAAAAGATTTAAAGCAACTGTAAAACAAATTTCATTGTTAGATGCAATCTAAAAAAAACAGTATAATAGAGAGCGTAACTAATACCGTAATTGGTTTAGTTACCTCTTTTATTATTCAATTAATAATATATCCAATATTAAATATTTCAGTAAACATAAATCAAAACATTATAATAACATTTGTATTTTTTACCGCAAGTGTATTGCGAGGATATTTAATAAGAAGGTACTTTAATAAAAAAATATGACACAAAAACAAATTGAACACTTTAATAAAATTATAGCTTTATTTCTAACAATGGAAGAAGAAAGCACAAATTTAATCGGTCAGCTAAAAAGAGAAAACAAAATGATTTTTAACCGTTGGCGAATGGAAATGATGAAAATTGTTAAAATAGTTGAAAAAAATTCTGATAATGATTATTTAGATTCATTAAAAGATAAATTACACGAAGCATTAAAATAAAATAAATGTTATTAGACCTTACAAAACAATTTGAAATAAACAAAGCGGAAACAAAACTTCAGCAGCTAATTAAAAAAGGTGCTAAAATTGAATTGACTGAAAAGAAAGCAATGCGATCAGTTAAACAAAATTCATTCCTTCACGCTATCTTAACAATATTTGCCGTTGAATACGGCGAACAAATTGAATACGTGAAACAGAATATTTTCAAGGCAACTGTTAACGCTGAATTATTTATTTACGAAAGGACCAATAAAAAAACCGGTGAAATTCGCGAAGCATTATTATCTTCAAAAGATATTTCAAAAGATGAAATGATTATTGCAATTGAAAAGTTTAGAAAGTTTGCTTCAGAGAATGGTATTTACATAATGGATGCCGAAGAATTTAAACAAAACTATTTTTTAGTTCAGCAAATGGCAGAAGAAAACAAATTTTATCTTTGATATGAAGTTACTTGAATTATTTGCCGGTTCGCGATCCATAGGAAAAGAAGCCGAAAAAATGGGGTTTGAAGTTTTTTCAATTGATATTAATAACTTTGAAAACATTGATTTAGTTATTGATATTTTAAAACTTGAAAAGGAAATGATACCATTTGAACCAACTGTTATTTGGGCTTCACCACCTTACACATATTTTTCCGTTGCTTCAATCGGTGTTCATTGGCACGAAAACCACGAACCAAAAACAAAAGAAGCACTTTTAGGATTAGAGATATTAAATAAAACATTATCAATTTTTGATTGGTTTCCGAAAGCTATGTTTTTTATGGAAAATCCACGCGGAAAAATGAGAAGAAAAGTAAAAGGAATAAATAGAACTTCAGTAACTTATTGTAGTTATGGAGATATAACAATGAAGCCAACAGATATTTGGAGCAATAATATTTTTGATATTTTTAACACTAACGGATGGAAACCAAAACCGATGTGTTTTAATGGAAATACTAAATGTCAGCACGAAGCCGCACCAAGAGGTTCAAAAACCGGTGTACAAGGAAAAAGCGGAAATTATGAAAGAAGTAAAATTCCAAAAGAACTTTGCCAAGAAATATTAAAAAGCACTTTACATAAATTTTATTTATAATGGAAACAATAAACATTTCAGAAGAACAAATTGAACGAGCAAAAAAACTTTATTCATTTAAAGAATTAAGAGGATCAATTACAAAAGGTGAAGGAAATCTTCGCGGTGCGCTTGGTGAAATAATTGTTTTTGATGTTTACAATTCGAAAGGTGCTGAAATAAATAAAAAAAGTACTTTCGATTATGATTTAATTATTGATGGTCATAAAATTGATGTAAAAACAAAAGCAACCAATTATTCTCCGAAAAATTATTTTAATTGTAGTATTCCAGCCGAACAAAAAAGGCAAAAATGTGATTATTATTTCTTCACTTACATAACATACGACTATAAAAAATGTTATTTGGCCGGATATAAAAGTAAAAATGATTTTTTTGAACAATCTACTTTTGCAAAAGAAGGTGAAATTGATTTTGGAAATTGGAAATACAAATCAGATTGCTATAATTTAAGATTGAAAAATTTGAATAAGTTTACAAATGAGGTGTAAGAATTGCAACATAAAATTTGAAGTAGTTTATTTCAATCAAAAGTATTGTTCAAACGAATGTAAACACAAGGAAGAAAAGCAGCCCAAGAAGAAGACTAAACGACTTTATAAATGTAAACAATGCAAAACACCATTTGAAAGAATGAAGCCATTACAATCGGTTTGTTCACCAATTTGTGCAATTGAATATTCTAAGGTGTTGGAAGCAAAGAAGCAAAGGAAAGAAACACGCGAATTAAAGCAATCAATGAAAACTTGGATGGATTATTACCAAGAAGCGTTGAAAGTGTTTAATTCATACATAAGAGAGCGCGACAAGAACGAAAAATGTATTTCTTGCGATGCTGCTCCAGGAACATACCGCTTAACTTCCGGTCATTATTTTCCACAAGGACAAAACAAAAGCGTTGCACTTGATGAAGATAACGCACACGGCCAATGTTGGTTTAATTGCAACAAAAACAAATCCGGCAACCTTGCGGAATATTATCCGCGATTGATTAAGAAGATAGGCCAAGAAAGATTTGATGAATTAGAGCAAAGGAAAAACACTTTAAAAAAATACTCAATTCCGGAACTTATAGAAATTAAAATTATCTTTAAAGACAAAATAAAAACATTAAAACAAAAATAAAAACTTATATTTGTAAACAATATGAAAGCTAAAACCGAATTTGTTGCCAATTTTAAAGATATTGAACAAGCGTTAAAATTGGATATTTCACCGCCCGAACCGGAATTTAAAAATGTAGATTTTACTTTTGATATTAACGCGGTTGCGGCTTATTATCTAAATCAAGATGGAAATATAAATATTTCGCTTTATGGTGAAATGTGGACATTGATATACAATAAAAAAATAATTGTTGAACTTGATAAGCATTTAAACAGATGAAAGAAATATATTTAATTATCTTTGTAACGGTGTTATTGCAAATGTCAATAATAAACCCTATATTAAGAAAATTACTAAAAATAAAAGAATGAGCAAATTAAAAAGATTTACAGACATTATAAAGGGCCTTTTCGCTATTGGAATAATAGTTGGTTCTGTTCCTTTTATTATCTTTCCTATCATTTGGTATTGGATTAAGTGTTTTAATATATTCTTCTAATATGGATATTTTACTAAAAGCGTTAATAATATCATTGTTTTGCGTTGGATTAAGAATTATTAGTTCACCTGGAATGATATTTTATTTTTTACGTATGCCTTACGAATGGGCGCAAAGACATTCACAGTTATTAAAATACATATTAAAGCCGGTTATTGGATGCGGAACTTGTATGGCTTCAGTATGGACCATAGTAATTGAATTAGGTTACTATAATAACACTTTTAACGCTGAATTGATAATTATTGCTTTTATGGTAGCGGCTTTAAATTCATTGATTTATGCGTACTTTGAAAAATTAAGCGCGTGAAACGGCCAAGAATTGACTATTTGGATCGAATGATATTGATAGAATACGAAACCGGCCAAGCAGATTTTAACGGTGTAAATGTTAGAAATAGAATAAAGTATTTAAGGTTGAGAAGATTTCTCGCAAACCGATTTATTAACAAACGTAAAAGAAAAGAAGGGAATGATAAAAGATTTTAAAGAAATGGATTGGAGCAAAAACTATACATACAAAGATCAAAAAATATACATTTCATTTGAAACAAAGAAATACATACTTTGTTCATTTTATGAAAGCGGAAAAGGTAAATTCAAATTAGATAAAACAGAATTTTATGCTTAAAGTTTTTGTTGTAGGCTATCAAATCTATTTAATACCTACAATTAAATTTACCTACTCAAAGACATTGAACGGAAATAGAGGTTTGGAATTTATATGGTTAAAATGGGGAATAGAAATAACAATTAATTAAAAGTTATGCCGGATATTAGTATGTGCAATAATAACAAATGTAAATTCAAAAAAGAATGTTACCGATTTACGGCAAAGCCAAGTGAATTTCATCAAACTTATGGTGAATTTAATTGTAAAGATAAGGAAGGAAAAGATACCTATTTTTGGTACAATAAAAAAACAAAATAAATAAACACTAACTTTGTTTAATGGGAAAGCTAACGGATAAGCAAGAAATGTTTTGTAAAGAGTACTTGATCGACTTGAACGCAACACAAGCCGCAATTCGCGTTGGTTATAGTGTAAAGACCGCTGAAGCACAATCTTCAAGACTGTTAACAAATGTTAATGTTCAAACAAAAATTGCTGAACTAAAAGAAAGCCGTTCAAAGCGTACTGAAGTTGATTCCGATTATGTTTTAAAAGAACTTCTAAACTGGGCGGATGGTGATTATACTGAATTGATGTTGCTAACGGCAAAAGAGATTAAAGAACTTGCACCCGAAATAAGAAGATTAATCACCGGATTCAAAAGAGTAACAAGAAGGATTCCAGGAACAGACGAAGAAGAAATCCAAATTGAGGTTAAATTTATTGACAAACAAAAGGCAATGGAAATGATCGCAAAGCATATTGGATTTTATGAAAAAGATAATGAACAAGGTAAAGCCGATATTGTTATTAAAAATGAAGTTGATTATTCAAAACTAAGCATTGAAACTTTAAGAGATATTAAAAACAATCGCAAAGATGCTTGATTATGATAAAGCAATAATTGAATTATCAAGGTTGCATTTATTAGATTTCACCGAACAAACAATGCCGGAATTTGAATCAACTGAATTTCACAAAAAGTATTATGAAGTTTTGAATCTATTCGCTGAAAAGAAGATTAAAAACTTGATGATTACAATACCACCTCAACACGGTAAAAGCACCGGTTCAACAATTCAACTTCCGGCCTATATTCTTGGAAGGAATCCGGACACAAAGATTGCAGTTGGTTCTTATTCGTCAACATTTGCAAAGAAATTCAATAGGCAAATCCAAAGATTAATTGACAAAAAAGACTATCATTCTATATTTCCGGAAACATTATTAAACGAATCAAATGTTGTTACCGTTTCAAGTAACTACCTAAGAAATTCAGAAGAATTTGAAATTGTTGATAAATTAGGTTCATTAAAGGCCGTTGGTAGAGGTGGACCATTAACCGGTAACGCGGTTGACATTATGATAATGGATGATTTATACAAGGATGCAATGGAAGGTAATTCACCGGTGATACGCAACGCGGTTTGGGATTGGTATAGTTCAGTTGTAACGAAAAGACTTCATAACGATAGCCAACAATTAATAGTCTTTACACGTTGGCACGAAGATGATTTAATAGGAATGATTGAACACAAAGAAGAAGTTATAACAATCAAATCTATTGATGAAATCCACAATCTTGATGAAGGTTTTGATGGTTGGATTAAAGTAAATTTTGAAGCAATTAAGGTTGGACCGCCAACATCATTAGATAACAGAAATGAAGGTGAACCGCTTTACCCGGAAAAACACGCATTGAAAAAACTAATAAAAGATAGAACCCTTGATCCGGAAAAGTTTGAATGTATGAATCAAGGCAATCCAACTTCACAAGAAGGTTTATTATACTATCCGTTTAAAACATACTTACGTTTGCCGGAAGTAAAAGAAAGGAAAAATTATACTGATTCCGCTGATAGTGGTGTTGATTACCTTTGTTCAATTAATTACGCTATTCCAACTGATGCCGAAGATTCAAATATTTATGTTACTGATGTTTTATACACTCAAAAAGGTGTTGAATTTACAGAAAGCGCAATGATTGATTTGCTGATTAAAGATAACATTGGATTTGCAGACATTGAACGATCACCTGGAACACGACTATGGGCCGAAGCAATATCAAGGGCGGTTGTAAACACTTGCACAATAAACGTATTTAGTCAAACGCATAACAAAGAATCAAGAATATACACCAATAGCGCAACAGTTAACCGAAGATTAATATTTCCGGAAGATTGGTATGTTAAATGGCCGGAGTTTTTTAACCACGTTAGATTGTATAAAAAACTATTCAAAGCAAACAAGAATGATGATAGTGCAGATAGCTTAACCGGTGTTATTGAAATGTCAAATCAACGGCATTTTTATGTAGATTAATTAATTAAAAAAAAAGTTTAACTTTGTAAAAAGATTTTATAAATGGGTATATTCTCAAATTGGTTTCAAGATAACACCGAAATTCCGGAAGTATCTGTTTACCAAATAGGTTCAAATTTCGACATTGGCAAGACCGAAGGTGTAATTGAAAAAGGTTACATTTCTAACGGTGATGTATATTCAATAGTAAAAAAGATAGCTGATAACGCTAAACACATTCCGCGCGAACTTTGGAAAAAAGATGGTGATGAATGGGTGAAAGTTACTGAAGGTGATTTGTTCGAAATTGTAACCAAAAGACCAAATGACCAACAAAACATTCACGATTTTGTCGAACAATCTGTTACAAACTTATTAACAAAAGGGAACACTTTTAGACGTGGCCGAAGAACTCCTGGATTTGGTGAAGCATTTCAAGAAATTATAATGGTGAATAACAACATTATTACGATTGATTGTATGGTTGAAGATTTTAATTACATACCTAAACAATACAAATTGGAACTTGGAAAGAACAAATTGATCGTGCCGGTTGAAGATATGAATCACGTTAAGTTTTACAATCCTTCAGATTATGGAATGGTTTCTTGTTTGGGCCTATCACCTTTACAAGCTGGATTGCTTTCATTGGTTGCTTCTAACGACAACAAAACGGCCCAATCTGTTTTGGTACGAAATCAAGGTATAAGAGGATTAATAACTTCACGTTCAGAACGCGCACAAACACCGGAAGAAAGAAATCAAATCCAACAAGCGGCCGACAATCGAATGATGGGCGCAAGTAAATTTGGAAAAGCAATTGCAACTTCAGCGAATGTTGACTTTATCCAAATGGGTATGGATGCAACACAATTAAAGATAATTGAAAGCGCGGTGATGAAGTTGCGCGACCTTTGTAATTTATACGGTGTTGATTCTTCTTTGTTTAATGATCCGGCAAATAAGACATACAACAACCGAAAAGAAGCGGAAAAAGCAATGTTTACCAACGCGGTTATTCCGGTAAATGAAAAAGATATTCACAGTCTTTCGCAATGGTTGCTTCCAGGTTGGAACGAAAAAGATAATACAACGTATGAAATTAGGCAAAATCTTTCGTCTATTCCGGTGCTTCACGAAGATGAAGATAAGAGAGCCGCGAAACAAGAAAAGGTTAGTAAAATATTTATTAGTATCTTAGAAGCGCAAATATCAAATGAACAAAAAGTATTTTCATTAATGCGTTCACTTGATTATTCTGAAGATGAAGCAAAAGAAATTGTTGGAAATGAAACACAAGAAATTGAGTAAAGGACAAATTGAAAAGTTGAAAAAGGCAAAGATTAAATCTTTGAATGAAAATAAACTGATTAAAAAATGATTATAACCGGCAAAATATTCGCAACCAAAAAAGAAGAAATTGATTATCTTGTTGAACACAAGAAAGAAATCATTGAGTTTAAAAAGGCGGTTGTTAAACATACAACACCAACAACAACGGAAATTGAAAATCCTTCGGTTGAATTTAAGGCTTTAAGCACTTCAAAAGAACACGATACTGATTCAACTATCAAAAGAACGGTTATCGGTAACACTTATAATTGGTTGGATTCACACGGTGATGTACATTTAGATGGTACTTTTGGCAAATCTATTTCAGAAAGGCAAAATAAGATTTGGCATTTACACGATCACGAACAAAAAATTACTGCAAAGGTTGGTATTCCTTCAAAGATTTATGAAGAAACGGTTCAATGGTCTGATTTAGGAATTAAGAAAGCCGGAACAACTACGGCCTTAATGATGGATTCTGATATTAGAAAAGATTATAACAATTTAATTTTCCAGGAATACAAGGATGGAAATATTGACCAACATTCGGTTGGTATGTATTACGTTAAAATAGATTTTGCGGTGAATGATAAGGACCACAAAGCAGAGTTTAAGACTTGGAAAGATAACATTGACAAGATAGGAAACAAAGAAAAAGCCGAAGAATTAGGTTATTTCTATGCAGTCAAAGAAGCAAAATTGGTTGAAATTAGTGCGGTGTTACAAGGTAGCAACGAATTAACACCAACAATTGAAGCAAAAGATATTGAGCCGGAGCAATCCACTCAACCAAATGAGCCGGAAGATTCCACTCAACATAAGAATAAGAATAATAATTTACGAAATAATTTTTTAATTTAAAATAAACAAAAATGTTTACAAGAAAAAACGCTGAAGAAATCAGCAAAATGAGTGAAGTCGAAATAAACGACTATCACACCGCTTTAGAAAAGCATAGAGAAGAAAAAGAATTGGAATTGAATAAATCAATTTCAGAAAAAGCAAACGCAAGTGATGTTGCTGAATTAAAAACTTTGGTTGAAGGACTTAAAGTTTCAGAATTTGAAGCAATGAAATCAACTTTAAAGGCGCAAGGTTCTGCAATGGCAAAATTAGTTGAGCAAGTAGAAATTACAACTGCAAAAGAAGATGTTTCATTTACAATGGCGGTTCTTAAAGGACTAAAAGAAAATGAAAGCAACCTTCAAGATGTATTGAAAAACGGAAGCGGAACGGTAAAATTAGAAATCAAAGCAAGTCAAGCGGCTTCTGATATTACTTCCGGAACTGATTACGCAACTATTGAAAGCGGTGTTGGTCAAATTGCAACACGTCAAGCATTGATGAAATCTTTGTTTCCGGTTCAACCAATTTCAACTGAATATTTGAAATACAATGACCAAGAATCAATTGTTAGAGATGCAAAAAACGTTGCTGGATGTGCGGCTTCAACTCACAATTCAAAAATCACTTGGCAAGTTAGAACATTACAAATTACAAAAGTTCGTGATTTCGTTGATGTTTGTGTTGATATGATGGAAGATTATGATTTTGTTGAAGGTGAAATCAGAAACTTAGTTTCAACTGATGTTGCTTTGAAAGTAGACGAACAACTTTTATTAGGAACGGGAGTTTATCCAGAAACTAATTCAGTTGATGCGGTTGCTTCAACATTTGCTGCTGGAAGTTATGCACTTGCAATTCAAGACGCAACACTTATCGATTTGATTAAAGTTGCTGGAGCGCAAATATCTGATTTTGGACAGAACAACAAATTTATGGCTAACACGGTTTTATTAAACCCGGTTGATGCTTGTCAAATGCAATTGTTGAAAAATGCTGATGGAAATTATATGGTTCCGAATTGGATCACTTCTGATGGTGTTAACATTGGAGCAATGAGAGTTATTGCTAACCAATTAGTACCGGCAAACGAAGCGTATGTATTTGATTCTTCTAAAGGAACAATTTACCAACGTAGAGGTGCAACGGTTGAATTAGCTTTTGAAAACAGAGAAAACTTTGAAAAAGAGTTGGTTACTGTTAAGGCTTACGAGCGTTTAAACTTCAGAGTTAGAAATGTAGATGCTAACGCATTTATGCACATAGCTGATATTACAGCGGCAATTGCTGCAATATTGAAACCATAGTATTAATTTACTTTATAATCGCGCACTTTCTTCGGGGGGTGCGCTTTTGTAGTTAAAAGAAAGAATTATGGAAACCACAAAATTAATTTTATTAGTTGACCACCGAACACTTGGATCGAAAGGTGTAGTTTTTGAAGTTCCAACCGCAAATGTTTCTGCCTGGATTGATTCCGGCAAAGCAAAAAAGCATTCAAAAGGGAGTTCAAAACCAACTGAAAACACAAAAGGAAAGAAAAGTAAAAAAAAAAAGTAGAACAAATAATTGATTTTATTTATACAAAATAACAATGGCAATTTTACAACCTTCAGATTTCACAGAAAACCCAATTTATAATATAGCTTTAACGCTTCAAGCCGATTGTGAACTTGAAGCAATGATTGATGATGTTGAAAAGAATACTTTGCAAGAATTATTAGGTTGTGAATTATACACTTTATTCATTGCAGATTTAACGGTTGGCACTCCACAAGTTCCACAAACGCAAATTTATATTGATATATTTGATGCGTTTTGTTTCGATCACGTTTTATGCGGTCCACAAACAAGCAAAGGAATGAAAGATTTATTAATGAGTTTTGTATATTTTGAATGGCACAGATACAATTTAAACAAATCAGTTTCAACCGGAATGGTTCGCGGTGATTCTGAAAATTCAAATATGGTATTGGCTGAAAGTTACGGAACTTATAATAAATACAACCGTTCAATTGAAAGTTATCGATCAATTCAACAATTTATTTCAGATAATTCAACTCTTTATCCTACCTTTGAAGGTAGAAGAAAACATTTTAATTCAGCGATATGAGTAATCCAATAAAACTAACTTTTCAATTTTCTGATGGTACTTCACACGATGCGAGTATAACGGAAGCGAGTATTTCACAAGCTATTTGTTACAAATACGGTTGGAGTATTGCGCCAATTGTTGCCGGATTAGATGCAACACCGACTTATACAATTCAAGTTTCAAATAATAATGTTGATTTCTTTCCTTATGATTTGCAAACGGTTGATGCCTTAATTGGCCAGGCTTTCGATGATACACATTTGGATTGGTTGTATGTTAGAATAAATTATGATGCTCAATTGAACACAACCGGAACTGTTGAATTTCCTTTAATACTTAAATAAATTATGGCTTTACCCGTTATACATTTAGATAGGGCGCAACAAGCCGCATTTACCGGTTGGAAGGGTGAAGTATCAATTTACGCTGATTTGCCGGTTTCAAGTGCCGTTCCAGGTGAATTTTGGATGGTATTAAATCCAACCGGTTCAAGATTTCTATTAAATTATAAGGCAGCCGGATTATATTTATCTGAAGCCGGTGTATGGAGAAAAATTAATGATGCTCAAATTCTTTTAAATGATAATCAATTTTCTGTTTATAATGCGGTTGATAACAGTAAACAAATCGCTTTTGATGTTTCAACAATAGCAACGGCAACAAAAAGAACTGCAACTTGGCCGGATAAAGACGGAACGGTTGCTTATCTTTCTGATATTGGCATTGGAAATTATGCGCAAACGGCAAATAGTTCAACTATTAACACAACCGGCGAACAGTCAATTGTTGGAAGCGGTGTTGGTTCTTTATCAATTCCGGCTGATGCTTTTGTTGTTGGTGATTCTTTCCACGCTAAAATTGGCGGTGTTTTAAATGCAACCGGTGGTGGTGGCCGTTCAGAATTGATTGTAAAAATTAAAGCCGGTGCAACTGTTTTGGCTACAACCGGTGTTTTTGATTTAGACAATGCAAACAATCAAGGTTGGGAATGCGAATTGGATTTTACAATTACGGCAATCGGTGCAACCGGAACAATTTGCACGAATGGAAATTTTGCCTATGTGAAAGATAATGACCGAAAAGTGAGCGGATATATCTTCCAAGATGCACAAACAATAGATACGACCATAAGTAACACCTTAGATATAACCGTTGAATGGAATGTATTAAATGTAGGAGATGACATTTATAGTGCAAACTTTGTATTATTTAAAACTTACTAAGATATGGCAGACGATAAAATAGCATTAAGTATAGAGATAGAAGCTGACAGAGCGCAGATGTCTCTAGGCGAATTAGAGGAGGGCTTTGATGGTTTAAGGGAGAAACTTAAAGCCACTAATAGAGGTACTGAGGAAGGTAGAAAACAGTTTAAAGAGCTATCTACTCAAATGGCTCAAACTAGCGCGGAAATTAAAAACATAGAATTAGCTTTTGAAGGATTAGACAGAGAGCAGGTTGCCAGTGAACTCGGCTCTGTGGCGGGGGGTATTTCTGATGTAACAGCTAGTCTAGTTTTGATGGGTGGCGAGAATGAAACTATAGAGCAAATGGCAGCGAGTATAGAAACTGCTATGGCTATTTCTATGGGAATGAAGGGAGCTATAGAAGGGTTAAGCTCAGCAAAGAAACTATATAACAATCTACTTGAAAACGGTAAGATTGCACAAATAAAAGATACTATAGTAACCTCAATAGCTACAGCTAAAACTTGGCTTTTAAATACTGCTAAGAAAGCAGCTGCTACGACTACAGGAGTATTAACTGGAAAGATTAAAATAGCAACTGTAGCGACTAGAATATGGAATGCTGTTTTAAAAGCTAATCCTTTAGGGATATTGGTTACTGTAATTGTAGCAGCAGGTGCAGCCTTATTAATATTTGCTAAGAACACAGGAAAAGCAGCTAGAGAACAAAAGGCACTAGCAGATAGTTTAGAGGCTGTTTCTGGGGAGATTACTTCTGTATATGAGGAAGTTAATAAAATGGAAAGTTCTTTTGAATTGGCGAGGAAGGGAGTAATAAGTAAAGAGGATGCACTTAAAACTTATAACGAAACAATAGGGCAAACAATAGGAGAGGCAGAAACTTTAGAGGAAGCAGAAGCTAGATTTGATAAAAATACAGGAGCGTATATAGAGGCAGCTATTGCAAGAGCCCAAGCTCAGGAACTTATTAAAATGGCAGCAGAGGAGCAGACAGCAGCACTCTTAGCAGGAGAGGACGACAATAGAGCATGGTACGAAAGTACGATAGGTTTTATAAACGATGCAGGAGCAGCCTTTGCAGATTACTCCACTTTAGGAGTTTTTGAATTAGGTAAGGCGAGCGATAAATTAAACGACAAATTAAAAGAGGGAGCTACTGAAAGGTTAGTAAATGAGAAGGAGGCCAATGCACTTTCTTATAAAGAACTAGCTAAGAGTTTAAATGAGAAAGCTGCTTTAATTGAAAAGGATAATGGGTTTATATCTGATGCAGCTAAGAAGGTAGCAGATGATAAAGCTAAGAAGGAAGCAGATGATAAAAAAGAAGCTGAGAGGAAAGAAAAAGAAAGAGCAGATGCAAGAGCAAAAGAAAAAGAAAGACTAAGATTAAAAGAAATTGCAGATGCTAAAACTTTAGCAGAATTTGAGGAGGAACAAGCAAAGACAAAGATAGCACTTATCCAGGATGAAGGAGAACGGAAAAGGGCAGAGATAGATTATAACACCCAGTTAGAACTGGAGGCTTTAGAAAAGAAAGGGCAATTAACTTTTGATGCTCAGATGTTAATAGCTCAAAAAAAGAATAAAGCATTAGCAGACTTAGAGAAAGAGGAGGACGCTAAAAGATTTGCAGCAGAGCAGGAAGCTCAAGTAAAAAGAGATGAATACGATAAACTACTATTTGACGCTAAGGTAGCAAATGAGGTAGAGGAAACAGAAAGACAAAGACTACAGATAGAGGAGGACTTTCAAAACAACTTAGCAACTTTAGAGGAGCAAGGGCTTTTAACAATGGAGCTAGAGTTTGAATTAATGTACGCTAAAGAACAGGCTTTAGCAGATATTGAAAAGGAGTTTAGAGAGAAAGCAGCAGCAGAGAAACAAGCTCAAAGAGATAAGGACTTTGCACTAGCTACAGCATTAGTAAGCTCTTTATCTGCTTTAAACGATGCAGCCTTAGCAACAGACTTACTTAATGCAGCAGGAGACGAGGAGAAAAAAGAGAAAATAAGAAAGGCAAGTTTTGAAAGACAGAAAAAACTTAATATAGCAATGGCTGCAATTAATGGAGCGCAAGCAGTACTAGCAGGATTTGCTCAGGGAGGTTTACCGATGGCTATAATAGCAGGAGTTACAGCAGCAGCGCAACTAGCAGCAATAGTAGCAACTACTTATCAAGGTGGAGGTAGTGCAGCAGAAGTAGAAACACCAACTCAAGAACTTAGACCCGATGGAGCAGGTGGCGGTGGCGGTGGTGTACAATTAAGCCCAGTAAGTAACACTAGCACAATATTAGGAAATCAGCAAGTATTCGTAACTGAAACAGACATAACAGAAACACAAAACAACGTTAGCGTAATAGAAGAAAGCGCAACTTTTTAAAATATAAGAATATGGAAAAGATAGAAGTATTTGAGTTGGTAATAGACACCGACGATGAAAGCGGAGTTACTGCCATCGCACTAGTAGACCAACCTGCAATAGAGTCAAACTGGATGGCGTTCAGTCAACAGACAGAACATAAGTTTAAAGTAGCTGACGAAGAGAAAAGAACTATAGAAGGTTATTTTATGGTAGCTGACTTATTAATCCCAAGAATAGACCCAGACACAGGAGCTAAATTCTTTGTTAAATTCTCAGGAAAGACTATAGAATTAATAAGAGAGAAGCAATCAAAGAACGGATTAACTAACAACTTTAATTTAATGCACGACCCTAGACAAATAGCTGAGGGTGTATTCATGTTAGATAACCTTATAATTGATAACGAACGCGGAAAGGTAGCACCTAACGAATTTGAGAAAGTACCTAACGGTTCTCTTTGGGGTTCTGCTAAAGTTGATAACGATGAAATTTGGGAGCAAGTAAAGAACGGAACTTTTAAAGGTTTTAGCGTAGAAGGGATGTTTAAACAACTTGAGCCTGTAACAATGGATGAAGATGTAATTAACAAAATAATCAAAACTATACAAGACTTTGAAAAAAGTATAGAGGATAATGTACAAGTAACAAATAAACAAACAATAGATAATATGAGCAAAGAAACATTAGACAAGGTTAAGAAATTAATCTTTGGAGAAGAAACAGTAGAAACACCTACTGAAGTAATCGAGGTAAAATTAATGAGCATGGAGCTTGCAGATGGCACTATGGTAAACATCGAACCTGCATTAGAAGTTGGTGCAATGGTAACTGTAGAAGTAGAGGGTGTAGTAGCTCCAATACCAAACGGTGAATATCCTTTAGCAGATGGAATGATTATAACTATTTCAGAAGGTGCTATTTCAGACATCAAAGAAGTAGAAGCAGAGGAAGAGGAAGCAATGGAAACAGAAGCAACTCCACAAGCAACTACTGAAACAGTAACAGAAGCTAAGATTAGAAAGATTATCGAATCTACTGAAACAGTTTTCGCTAAGGTTGAAACTTTAGAAACTGAATTAGAAACTGTAAAAGCAGAATTTGCTAAATACAAAGAGGAAAGCGATGCAAAAGAGAAAGCAATGTTTTCAGCAGTAGAGGAGTTAGCAACAGAAGCTAGTGTAGCACCAGTTAAGAAAAAAAGAAGTGGAGTAATATCTGCTAAAAAGAAATCAATTTTTACAGTAAACAAATAATAAAAAAAAAGAATTATGGCATTTGACGTAACAGCATTATCAGCATACATAGAAGACCAAGACTTTCCATTAATTGCACAGATGCAGGCGACAGGAGGATTGGCAGAAGTAGCTAACATTCAAACAGGAATTAAAGGCTCTTCTAATTTACAATTCTTAGACACAGGAGTTACATTTGGTAGCGATTCATGTGCTAGAACTCCATCAGGAAATGCAGTATTTTCACAAAGAACAATCACAGTAGGAGCTATCGCAGTATCTGAAGATTTATGTGTAAAAGACTTAAACGGATATTGGGCGCAAGTTCTAGTTAAAAAAGGAGCAGCAGGAGAAGAGGAACTTCCTATGGAGATTGAAGCGGTTTACATGGCAAAGAAAATGAATGCAATGGCTAACGCTTTAACTTTAGCAGACTTTCAAGGAGACACAGCTTCAGCAACTAACAACCTATCTTACTACGATGGTCTTTTGAAAATTGTAGATGCAGGAGCACCAGTAGATGGAAACACAGGAGCTGTAACAGTAGCGACTACTATTTCAACTTCTAACGTACTTGACATCTTGGATGGAATGTGGGAGTCTATTCCTGACAATATCTCAGATGCAGAAGATTTATCTTTATGGGTACCGACATCAGTTTACAAAAAATATGTAGTAGCACTTAAAAACGCTAACCTATTTCATTATTCAGCAGATGGAGAGCAAGTAAAACTTTATGGAACTAACGTAGCTTTACGTTCTACAGTTGGACTTCCAGGAGCAGCAGGAACAGAGAGAATGATTTTAACTAGAGATTCTAACATCACTATCGGAATGGATGGAGATGCTGACGAGGATGCAATGAAAGTAAGACTAGACCCTGTTTCTGAAAAAAGCATTTTCTTTGACGTTACTTTCAAAAGAGGCGTACAGTTAAATTTCATTGACGAAGTAGTAGAATTTACATTAGTACCTTAATAAGTACTTTAACAATAACTTAAGAAGGGGTGGGTAAAATACCTTACCCCTTTTTTTATAACAAAACAATAATAATAACTTAAAGTTATAGTTTAACTAAATACTGTAACTTACTAAAAATCAATAAGATATGGCGTGCAATTTGACACAAGGTAGAGCAATAGACTGCCGAAACAGTACAGGAGGAATTGAGGAAGTTTTAATAGCTAACTTTGATGACATAACTATCACATCTGTAGCAGCAGGAGTATTAACAGGATTAACTCAAGCAGCAGCTACTAGCTTTTATCGTTACTCCTTAGAAAAGGAAAACGGTTCTTTAGTAGAAACACATACAGGGTCTTTAGAGAATGGAACTAATGTTTATGATTCTGTCTTAGACTTTAACACTAAAAACTTAACAGCATCAGAAAGCGAGGAGCTAACACTTTTAGACCAAGCTAGATTGTTCGTGATTGTAAAAGATATGAATGGAATTTATTGGAGCGTAGGCGCATATCACGCAGCAGATAAATTGACAGGAACATCTGTAACAGGTGCAGCGTTTGGAGATTTGAATGGCTACACATATTCAATTTCGGCTAAAGAGTCTGTTCGAATGTTAGAGGTAGATGCATCTACTGTAATTGCAGGGTTAACAATTTCATAGTTTTAAACAACTAATTAAGAGAGGGCAGTATTAATTTATTGCCCTTTTTTTGTTTATACTATACAACTAAGTAAAAAAATTACAATAGATAATATGGAACTAAAAAAAGAGTTTTTAAAAGGCGGTACAGTTTGGCACAAAGTAGTCGGGCACGTTACCATAGTGAACGATGAAAAACAGTTTGCGAAGTACAAAAAATTAGGGTTAGATGTTTTTAAAGTTGAGAAAAAAAAGAAGGAAAAGAAAGACAAAAGCGATTCTGAATAATGCCAATTTTAATAAACCAAAATACAACAAACAGTCTGACGTTTACACTAAAGGAAAAGACTACATTATCTTCTCCAGTCTACCTATTTCAATTTAGGAACGTAACAGAGAAAGTAAGTTACTATTGTATAATGGCTGACATCTCTTTATATAAAGATAGGTATAACGAATTTGTATTTACAGAAGGAACTAACCTACCATTAGTAGGCGAGCTTATACTAGGAGCAGGCGGACAATATGAGTACTTTGCTTATGAGCAAACTAGCACTACTAACCTAGACCCTACACTTGCAACTGGCTTAGTAGAAAGCGGTCTAATGACACTAGAGAGAGGTAGTACTACTTACTCAGAACATACGATAGACCAAACATATAAAACACATCAGGTAACATGATGAACAAAGAAAATATTTTAATCTTTAACTTTGAAGCTAATAAGCCTCCAGTATTTAAAGAGGAAAGAGGTAAAGACTATATTGTATATGGCACAGAAGCACCTTGGAAAAATTTATATCCAGACTATTTAGTTGAGCTTTACAATACTTCAGGAAAGCACAATGCTATAATCAACGGTAAGACTAACTACATAAGTGGTAGAGGTTGGAAAGTAGACCAAACTGTAAGAACACTACAGGACAAAGTAAAGCTAGAAAACTTTATTAATAATCCTGGAAACGATTCACTATTTGAACTTACTAAAAAGATAGTAAAAGACAATGAGCTTTATGGCGGTTATGCTTTGGAGGTTATTGTAACTAAAGATGGCAAAGGATTAATTATTAATCATATTGATTTTGGATATATTAGAGTAGGAGTAGAGGAGGATACGTACTTTTATACAGACGATTGGGCAAGTAGAAAGCCTACATCAAATGATGACTTTGAAACATTAATCCCGTTCCCTTTTGATGGTTCAGCAGTAAGAGGACAGAGATACATTTGCTACTATAAGAGCTATAGACCAAACTTAAAAGAATACCCTTTACCAAATTACGTGGCAGGAGTACCGTATATAAGTGCGGACTATGAAGTAGCTAACTACGTGTTAAACAATACTAAGAACGGTTATTCAGGCGGCACGATTTGGAACTTTCACAATGGGCAACCTACTCAAGAAGCTCAAGCATATATTAAAAAACAAATTAAGAATAAGCATCATGGTTCAAATAATGCAGGTGAGCCAGTTATAATCTTTGATGACGGAAAGGACAAAGGAGTAGAAATAATTTCTACTAACCCAAACGGTCAAGATGACAAGTTTATTAACTTAAACCAACAGATACAAGATGAAATCTTTACAGCTCATGGAGTAGATGCTTCTGTATTTATTAAAACAATAGACACAGGGTTTAGTAATAACGCAGATGAATTAAGAGTAGCTATTGAGGCAATGAATAGCTCATACATCGAACCTAACCAACGATTATACGAAAAGCTATTTAATGACTTTGTTGTATTACTTGGAATGCCTAGTGGTCTTAAAATAGAAAAGGTATTACCTATCTCTACTCCACTATCTGAAACTGCTTTAACTGCTGTAATGACTACAGCCGAAATAAGAGATATGGCAGGCTTACCGCCTTTAGCGGGTGAGGAGAAATCAGCAGGAGGAGCAGCAGACAAACTAGCTACACTATCTCCTTTGGTTGCGACTAAGGTATTAGACAAGATGACTGATGAAGAGATTAGAGGCTTGATTGGTTTAAGAGGTAGAGGTCCAGTAGTAACAGAAACAGAAACTAGGTTTAGTAGTGATGAAATAGACTTAGCATTTAGTAAGATAGGTTATACAGATGACCAAATAGAAGTTATAGAGGTATTCGATATTGACTATAACCCTTTCGACTTTGCGGATATGTCAGCAATAGATAGCCAAATAATAGACATCGTTAAAGCTAATCCCAAAACTACAGTACCTGAGATAAGCGACCAAGTAGGAGAAACTCCTAGCGAAGTTCAAAAGAGAATAGATAGACTAGTTAAGAATGGATTGTTAGACCTACAGAAAACTAAAATAAAAGTAACTGAGGAAGGGGAGCAGGAAGTTTCAGAACTTATCACAGTTTACAAATACCAAAAGAGAGCCGACATAAGCGGTAGCGAAATAATCGCAGGTACTAGAGATTACTGTAGAGATATGTTAGCTAGGGATAAGAGCTACACTAGACAGGAGCTACTAGGAATGGTTAACGATTTTGGACAAAGTACATTTACTCACAGAGGAGGATGGTGGAATAGGAACGGAAACAGAGTGCCTTACTGTAGGCACGTATGGTCTGCTAGAACGGTCAAACTTAAACAAAATGCTTAGTAGTTACCAACGGTTAAAGTTTAAAAAGGATTTAGCGGTTAAAGTAGCTGAGGAATTAAAAGAGGATATTGAGTTTGTGATATTATACCCACATACAGCAAGAGCAAAGAATATAAGAAGGGAAGTAAAAGAGAAAAACAATGGCTAGAACATTACTTATAGATATGGACTACATAAAGGATAACTCTATCCTAGATGACAATGTAGACGAGCGACTTATGGTAGATGCGCTCTGGACTTCGCAACGTGAATACATTAAACCGATTCTAGGAACTGATTTATTCGATGACATTATAAGCAAAGCAGGTTTAGGAACTCTAGCAGGGAATGATTTAATCTTAGTTAATACTTATATAGCTCCATGCTTATTAAAGTACTTAGTATTTGAGATGACACCGATACTAGCTTACAAGTACAGAAATAAAGGAGTAGTACAGCAGAACTCAGAGAACAGCCAAGTAACTTCATTCGATGACCTTAACCATTTATTAAATAGGTGGCGAGATAAAGCAGAGATGTTTGCAGAGGACATAATTAGTTACCTATGTGCTAACTCTACACTATTCCCATTATATACTAGCAACTCAGATGCAGATGACATCTATCCTAGCAACTCTGCTTTTACTGGTGGCTTATATTTAGGTAATGGAAAGTCTAGGGGTGGCTTTGACTACTTAAGAGATTGTTGCGATTAAAATATGGGAAAAAATAAAGTAAAGAAATTTAGTATAGTTGATAAGAAGCTAAGAAAGTTTAGAAATGAAGATAACGTACAATCAAATAATAAAACAATTCGAGGACTTCGCAACAGCTCACAAACAAATAAATGAGTTTGGAGTAGGAGATTTGTGGGAAGTAGTACAGCATGATTCTTTATTAAAGGACTTTAACTACCCTTTATTATTTGTCCAGGATAGCCCTGCAAGTGTAGGCGATGGCTTTATAACTAACAGCTTTAACATCCTAGTAATGGATAAAGCTAATGAAGGTACTATCGAAACAGAAGTAAAGTCAGATACCTTGTTAACCTTATTAGATGTATTGGCTTACTTTGATAAACTCTATACAGATAATTGGAAGTTTGTAAGCCTACAAAAGAATGGAAGTGTAAGCAGTTTTACAGAGAGATTCGATGACACATTAACAGGATGGACAATGTCTATCCAATTTACACAGCCACTAGCATACGATGAATGCCAAATACCACAAAATTAATAAATAAATAAAATGACAAACTCAGGAGAATTAATCGCTATCAATGGCGTAATTGTAGTAAACGATACAGTAGAGAATACAACCCATGCAGACTCTTACTACGTAGCAGAAGATACAGTAATAGCAAGTATCAAAATTAACGGAGCAGCGACAGATGTTAAAGCTACTTATATTTCAGCACCTGCAACAGCAGTAAAAGGAGGAGTATTAATAACACCACAAAGCGGTGCTTACTTTTCAGGAATAACTTTAACAAGCGGTTCGGTAGTAGTAATCTTAAAATAAGTATTTATGTATGGATACGGTTACAGATATAACAGCGGTCTAGTAGTAAGTGGAGGCGGTGGAGGCGGTGCTTCTTATTTAGTAGATGACTTCGCTCCTTACATAGCTTATGATTTGCGTAAAATTTCAAGCACAGCAACTAATTCTATAAGGGTTAGGAGGCTTAGTGATAACACTGAGCAAGACATTGGTTTTAACGGAGATGCTTTAGACGAGTTAGCTTTAACTACATTCTGTAGTGGAACAGATGGCTTTGTAACTACCTTCTACGACCAAAGTGGAAACTCTTTAGATGCTGTAATGGCTACTGCTTCAAGTCAACCACGTATTTGTTTAAATGGCGTTATTGACTCTGTTAACGGTAAACCTGCTATTTTAGGAGATGGGGTTAACGATAGCTTAAGGGTTGCAAGTTTAGTTGGCTCTTTACCTAATACTCAATTTACACTTTACGACAAGGTAGGAACAAGTGGTTATTTTGGTGCTTTTGACAATACTAATGTAACTGGTTTTGGTCTTGGTGCAAATGGTTCAAGAATTTATCAAAATGGCGCAGCGCTTAGTCCTTTTTCAACTTTGAATACACAAGCGTTATTAATGATGAAATCAACAGAATTAACTACTTCGGATTGGAAATTTTATGAGAATGGTAGCGAAATAACTAATAGTGGTGTAGATATAGGCACATCTATTTATAATAACATTAGTCTATTTGACCGTTCAAATAACCAGTCAAGATGTAATATGTATGTTCAGACTTACCTAATGTTTAATTCAGACGAATCAATAACAAATAGAATAGCTATTCAAGACAATATAAACACTTATTATACAATTTATTAATATGATAGTTACTGGATATAAATTTTTAACAATAGAAGATTTTAATACTTCTAATTATTTACTGAATAATCATTATGGGATACCTGTAAATGATACAGATACTACTCGAAATTGGATAGCTTACTCAATAAGTTACAATCTTAATAATTCGGTTGATTTTTATTATTGTATTTGCGATGAGACAGCAATTTTAGGCGCGCCAACAGAATTTGAAGTTCGCAATATGATAGATATGTTAAAATAAATTAAAACAATTTTAGGAATGGAGGGGATGGAGGCTACTTTTATTTTAAAAGATGTTATTTACATAGTTGTGGGAGTTGGCTCTGCTTTGGGCTTCTATTGGAAAATGGTTATTAGCGACAATAGGCAAGACGATAAGATTAAACAGATGAAGAAAGACATAGAAAAGAATGAATCTGTAATGTTTAAGAAGTTCTCAGGCATACATTCACGAATGGAAAAGAACGAGGAGAAAACTAAAGAAACTAACGACATCTTTAATAAAGAAATAAACGAGGTTAAAATAGGCATCTCCACAATTAACGGAAAGTTAGACATTCTAATAAACAAATAATGTATAGATTTAGCAAAAGAAGTTTAGAACGTATTGAAGGGATAAACCCTTTATTAATTACTATTTTAAAAGAAGCTATTAAAGACAGCCCTTATGACTTTGGCATTCCTAGAGATGGAGGCTTTAGAACCTACAGAAGGCAGGAAGAGCTTTACGCTAGAGGTAGAACTACAAATGAGTTAATTGAAAAGGGTATTGTAGGCATAGAGGGTAGACCTGACAAAAGCAGGATTACATGGACACTTAAAAGCTATCACATGACTGGAAATGCAGTAGATATATACTGCTACTTTGATAATCGGGCAAATTGGGATTTAAAGTACTTAGAACCGATAGCAAAACATTTAATAGAAGTAGCGGCAAAGCATGGAGTAATTTTAAGTTGGGGTCAAGACCTTTGGGGTAAGGATGGCGCACATTTTCAAATAGATTAATAGTAACTTATAAGTTACATATACATATAATTTAATTTAAAAAAGCATACATGAAAGGAAAAATAGATAAATTTTTAGGGTATTTTATTAGTAAGAAGCTGAGCGTTTTTATAGTTGCTAGTTTCTTTGTAGGGTTCGGAATGATAGCTTCTACTGAGTGGGTAGATGTCGCAGTTCTTTACATAGGAGGCCAGGCGGTTGTAGATGCTGTAGCTAAATTAAGAAAGTGAAAGGCTTAATACTTATACTTATATTTCTAACATCCTGCTCTCCACAAAACAGACTTAATAGAAAAGTAAAGAGAGCAGAGAATTACGCTTATAAACATGGGTTAGTTATTAAAGATACTATTAAGGTAGTTGATACTGTAGTAATAAACAACTATAGAATAGACACGCTAAACACATTTACAAGACACGACAGCACCGTAGTTTTTAATACGGACAAAGTATATCTAAAGTATTTTTACGACACTCTAAGGCAAGAGATTTATCACGAGGTCGAATGTAGAGGAGATACAATAATTAGAGAGGTATTAGTCCCAGTTGATAAGGTCAAAGTAATAGAAAAGGATAATAGGTATATGATTATTTTGATTGTCTTATTAGCTGCTTTGTTTTTTGTAATTCTCAGGAAAAATTATGTAAGATAGATTTAGTATATTTACGCAAATTAAAAACTAGATTATGCAGCATAGAAACACTAAAAGACTAAGGCTAAAAGATGACGAGTTCGACCTTATCCAAAAGTACAGAAGGATAAAAGAGGAAAGTATAGCAGCAGGGATTAATCCAGACGATGTTAAACATGGATGGCTTAAAACAGATAAGAGTAGTCTGTTCTTTAAGAACCCAAACTTTAAGACAGAAGAAAAGAATAAATTTGCTGAGGACTTAATAAAAGAGCTAGAACAATACTCTCCAAATTATCCAACTATAAAAAGAACTAAATCTAATGATGGGCATTTACTAGTAATTGATATAGCCGACTTGCATATAAACAAGTATGCAGAAGCTCACTTAACAGGAGCAGACTATAATAGTAAGATAGCAGTAGATAGAGCAATAGAAGGAACTAAAGGACTTATTCAAAAAGCTAGTGGCTTTAATATTGAAAAGGTTGTATTTGTAATAGGTAACGATGTATTAAATACAGATAATCTTTCTAGGTCAACTACTAAATTTACTCCACAGGATACGGATGTTAATTGGTTTAAAGCCTTTAATATTGCAAAGGATTGTTATATTAAATGTATAGAGTTATGTATGCAGGTTGCAAATGTAGACATAATCCATTGCCCTAGTAACCATGACGAAATGAGTGGTTGTCTTTTAGCTTCTGTATTATCTGCATGGTTTAGAAAGAGTAAAAATATTACATTCGACATAAGCCCAAAGTATAGAAAGTACTACCAGTTCTATAATTCAATGCTAGAGTTTGAACATGGACACAAAGGCAAAATGTTAAACCTACCTTTACAAATGGCTAACGAACAGCCACAGATGTGGGCAAGCACTAAGTTTAGATATGCTTATCTGCACCATGTACACCACCAAGACAAGACACAATTCAAATCTGGTAAAGATTTTACAGGATGCAATGTAACTTATTTACGTTCTCCTAGCTCAGCAGATTTATGGCACGCAGAAAGTGGGTATAGTAATATGGTTGCTTGCGAGGGCTTTCTACATTCTAAAGACATGGGTAGAGTTTCACACATAACACATTATTTTTAATGATACGAATAGAACTATCGGATAATGAAATAGAGTATAGTACTTACTTTCCTATTGACGACCCCCACGACATAATGTATAGCTTTGAAGAAATGGTAAGAATGTACACCAAAGCAGACCTAGAAGTTGACAGCTATATTCTACAGAGAGCAAAAGAAATTAAATTAAAAAATAGTAATTAAAATAAAAGGGTTATATTTACAGCTTCATAGTTAGTTTTAGTTTGGTTCGGGAGGGATAGCATTAATTTGTTATCCTTCTTTTTTTGCTTAATTTTAAAAATAAGTACTTAAAAATTTTTTTATTCGAAAACTTATATTTAATATTGTTGAAAACTTATTAACTAAATTAAACACTATGGAAAAGAAAAGATTAAATGACATTAACACTTTTATGTCAACAGACACTAACGAAACTATACTACAAGGTACTGACGAATATGGCGAGGAGTTCAGTATTACATTTGATACTATCGAACTACTAGACTGGCTAGATATTGAACACATGAAAAACAAAGCTAAAACTTATATTAACAATCTTTAAAACTAGAACTATGAAAAACAAAGCAGCATTAATATCCTTTTGGGATAACTTCAATACAGAGCTATATTATAAATATCTTAAAGCTAGACAGAAATGAAACAGAAACTAACTCACTCGCTTTACGAAGCTAAGAAAGTACAGAAAGACTTATACGAAGTATGTACTACCAACTACTGGAATAACGGAACTTATACAGTAAAAGATATTTCACACCACAGTACAGAGCGAGAAGCTCAGGAACAAAAAGAAATTAATAAACATAAAAACCAAATCAAATGAAAAACTTACTAAAATCATTATCGGAATTTCAGAATGAAGTACCAACTATCCACGAGGAAACAAAAGGTTTCAATTACACTTATTCAAACCTCAACTCTATTTTTAAAGTAATTAAACCACTATTAAAAAAACATGGCTTAGGCTTCTACCAAAACTTAGATGCACGTAGTTTAGTTACTACTGTCTTTCACGTAGAAAGCGGAGAGCAAATACAGAGCAGCTCTGCAATACCTGAAGTAACTCTTAAAGGAATGAATGACTTCCAAACTTTGGGAAGTGGTATAACCTATTTAAGACGTTACAGCCTTAGCACAATTTTAGGGCTTATCACAGATAAGGATGTAGATGCCTGTGGAACTCAAGAAACTAAGCCAGTAGGTAAAAAACCCTTCACAGCTAAAGATGCAGTAGCAGAGAAGCTAAAGGGTACTGAGGGCAAAGACTTAAAAGATAAGTACATCTGTACAAACATTCAGATAGCTAAGTATAACGAATTAAAAACTAAGTAATGGAAACTATATTAAGAAGTGAACTGGAAACAGCAGACAAAAGAATAATAGTATTAGAAAGTACTATAGATACTTATAAGCGAATACTAGATGCTCAAGATGAACGAATAGAACTAATGGAGAAAAGCCATAAGTTTGAATTAGAAAACTATTACACTAAAAACACAGAACTATGAAAATAAGATGCAGCGCACTAGGTAAAATAATGACAAACCCTAGAGCTAAAAGTGAAACATTGTCAGCAGGTTGCAAGACCTATATAAAAGAATTAGTAAAAGAGGATTTGTTTGGTTACAAGTCTACAATAGATTCTAAATACCTAACCAAAGGAATAGACTTAGAAGATACCTCTATCGACCTTTACAATGAAGTGCATGGTACTTTGTATCTAAAGAACACAGAAAGGCTCTCTAACGAGTTTATAACAGGCGAGTGTGATATTAATGCAGAGGATAAGATAATAGATATTAAGACATCTTGGAGTTTAGAAACTTTTCCTGCTGCTGTAGATGACATTAATAACAAAGATTACGAATGGCAACTACGTTCTTATATGTGGCTCTACGATAAGCCTAAAGCAGAACTCGCTTACTGTATGGTTTCAACTCCAGACTACTTATTAAAAGACTGGGATAATTATAAGATACACAAAGTTGATAAGTTCGACCCATTTCTAAGAGTTACTACTATTTCATTTGAACGTGATACAGAAAAGGAGCAACTAATAAAAGAGCGAGTAATAGAATGCGGAAAGTTTTACATTGAGTACAGAGATTCGATTCTAAACAAGCAATTAATACTAAGCGAATGAGAAAGGAGGATAGATATAAACCTTACATTTACAAGACTAGAAATAAACAAGGAAAGCTAGAGGAGTATAGTAGGTACTACAAGACTAAAAGAGAAGCTGTGTACTGGTATAAGACTCAGGGCAAATGGCTAGAAAAACACCTCAACAGAAAACTAATATTAATCGACACAGATATAAACTTATTCACTTATGTACCACGCGCACTACTTAACAGATAAAGGAGTAAAGAGCTACCTTAAAACAATAGATGAGGAAGTCTATAGAAAATATAAACAAATGTATTTAAACAGAGATAAACACATCGAGAATATATGCAGGATAGTATTTGCTTATTTTGATGTGCCACTAGAAAAGATAAAAGAAAAGAACAGACAAGCTCAAATAATAAGAGCTAAACAATTTACTACTTATTTTCTAAGGCGAGAAGTAAACAAAACATCGTTAAACGAAATAGGTAAAATATTTGACTTGGATCACGCTACTATATTACATTCAATAAATAAGATAAAAGGAGTTATAGAAGTAGACAAAGAATATAGAAACTATCACAATGAGTTAAGCTCTAAGATGATGGAATTATATAAATAAAAATAGTATATTTGTAACCAATTAAAAATTAAATTATGGAATTAGAAGTAAAAGGAACTCTAACCAAAATAGGAGAAACAGTTACAGGAACTGGAAAGGATGGCACGCCTTGGCAGAAGCTAACTTACACAGTAGAAACAGACCAAACGTATAACAACCTATACGCTTTTGAAGTATTCAGTCAAGAGAAAGTAGAGCAGTTTAAAAAATACAATACTGAGAATACTAAAGTTTGTGTAAAATTTAACGTCAGTACAAATGAATGGAAAGGTAAATATTTCACAACGTTGCAGTCTTGGAGATGCACAAAAGACGATGCTCAGGATCCAAAGAAAGAGACTGTACAGGCTACGACAGAGGATGACTTACCCTTTTAGGAAGGTAATAGATTTATTTTTAAGTAACGGATACAAAATAAAATAGCTTATATTTGTACAAGTTAAATAATTTATTACAATAGTATATAGTGGTTAAATGCAGAAGTAACTACTATTCATAGAATACTAATACTTAAGGCTTATAGGGGAGTTGCTGCATCAACAAACCTATAGGTCTTTTTTTATGCAGAAAAAATGAGTAACGGATGGATTAAAATACACAGACAAATTCTTGAATGGGAGTGGTACGATGAACCAAATACATTAAGATTATTTCTACACTTACTTTTAAAGGCTAATCATAAGCCTAGAAACTACAGAGGAGTTAATATAAAGGAAGGTCAGATAATGACTGGCTACGATAAACTTGCAAAGGAGCTAAATCTTAGCACCCAAAAAATAAGGACTTCAATTAGTAAGCTAAAATCAACAAGCGAAATAACAAGCGTTTCGACCTCTCAAGGTACTATAATACAAATAGTTAAGTACAAAGATTACCAAGTGGTAACAAGCAAAACAACAGACGAGCAACAAACGGATAACAAACGGATAACAACTAACAAGAATGTAAAGAAGGAAAAGAAGTTAGTGTATCGCAGTTTTAAACACTTGAGTATAACTGTTGAGGATGTAAGAAAACTAGATAAGGACTATACTAAAAAACAAATAGACTATATTTTAGATGCTATAGAAAACTACGCTAAGAATAAAAGCTATACATCTTTATATCTTACAGCTAAGAAATGGCTAGCTAAAGAATACCCTAAGCCAAAACAGAAATTAGTTATACACCCTAAAGACTACCTAGCATGATATTAGAAAACAACTCAGGCAAAAAGTATTTAGATTCTATTAGGGATGGAAGTTTTAAAATGGGATTAGAGATAGGCGCTCCTCTGGATTTGCACCTACGCTATAAACAAGGAACTTTTAATGTTATGGCTGGGCATGCGAATGTAGGTAAGACTAAATTTATTTTATACTATTATCTTTGTCTAGCTATAAAGCATAGCAAAAAGTTTTTAATCTTTAGTGCTGAGAATAGTACAGGAGGAATTAAGAGGGATTTAATACAACTACATTCAGGTAAACAACTAAAAGACCTAGACGAACAGCAGTATGAATATCACTTTAATTGGATAAGCGAACACTTTAAGTTTATAGACTTTGAGCAGTTCTATAGAATCAACAAAAGGTTTATGAACTTTAGAGATGTGTTTAAAGCAGCTTTAGAAGATTGCCAGTACTTTGATGCTTTAGTTATAGACCCTTACAATAGCCTTGCAACCTGCGAAGATATAAAAGGCAATAGCCATGAGCGAGATTATGCAGTAGCTAGTGAGTTTAGAATGTTCTGCAAACAAAATAATAAGTCTATTTATCTTTTGGCGCATGGAAATACAGAAGCACTTAGAAAGACATTTACCAAAGGACACGACTTTTATGGGCATCCTATCCCATTAATGGCATCCGATATTGAAGGAGGCGGTAAGTGGGTTAATCGTGCAGATGATTTCATTGTAATACATCGACTTACTCAGCACGAAAGCGAATGGATGAAAACAGAAATACATATCCGCAAAATTAAAGAAGTAGAAACTGGAGGCACGCCTACTTTCATGGATAGCCCTGTAATATTTCACATGGATAAAGGCGGTTTAAGTTTTAATTGTTACATTAGATTAAAAGATTATAGTATATTACCACCCAACGCAAAGAATCCATTAAGCGAACTGCCAGTAATAGAGCCTAAACAAATAGAATTAAAACCAAATAAAGAATTTGATATTAACCACACTATAGAACCTAAGCCAACAAAAGACGAGGACTGGCTAAACGGTTACATGGAAGAAGAAGAATTTAAGATATGACACTAGAACAATTAACAACAAAACTAGAATTAAACATCCTTATTGAAAGGGTGCTAGAAAAGAACGGAGCGTATATAACACCTCTAAGCAAAGAAGATGCTCTAAAGGGTGTTACCCTATCAAAACAAACTAAAGACACCTTACACACGCTTAAAAGTGCCTTAGAACAGATTAACAAGTTATATGACTTGAGCATAATGTACAGCAAGGAATTAAAAAACAAAGATTCACAGATATATAAACTGTCTGTCGAAAACAGTAAACTAAGAACTAGAGCGAATTTAGCCGACCAAAGAACAAACAACATAACAGAATATATTGAACTACATAAAAACAAAACTACATGAAACTATTAAAACAATGTACGCTAGATGGTGTAACTCGCAGAAAAGACAAGAGCTTAAAAATTTCATTTATTACAAGCCTAGAGCAAAGCAGTAACGAATTAATGGAAGTAGATAAGCTGCTAGACAGCTCAGGAGTATTATACTTTAAACAAAGCGAAGGACTTTCTACAGATGAAATAACTCAGATTGATAAAGTAGTACTAGATAAACCAAACGGAAAGACTCAGAGCGAAAGACTAAGAAATGTATTGTATATTTACTGCAAACAGAAGATAGGTAAAGAGCCAACAAAGGAGCAGTTTGCTGAGTTCTACCAAAAGTACACAGAAAAATATATCACTTTTATTAAAGACCAATTAAACGATTAAAACTAAAAGCTATGAAAGAAGAAATAGAATGCCCTGATTGTGAAGATGGAGCATATTTTGAGGACACAAGTTACACCTGCACAAAATACATTGGAGATTGTTGTGGGGGTTGTGGATATATGAAGAAATGCGAAACATGTGAAGGAACTGGAAAGGTAGAACAAGATGCCTAGATGCAAAGTTTGTAAGGATAAATTTAAAGTCAAATATTTCCTGCAAAAGACTTGTTTAGATGCTGCTTGTATATTAGAATGGAAGGACAGGGTAAAAGCCAAAGAATGGAAAGCTGAAAAGAAACAGTTAAAGAATAAGTTAAAAACAAATGCAGATCACGTTAGAGAATTGCAGGTAATATTTAATAAGTTTATAAGGTTAAGGGATAAAGACAAAGGATGTATAAGTTGTGGAACCCCTTTAGTAGGTAAATTTGATGCAGGGCATTATTATAGCGCAGGAGGAAACCCTGAGTTAAGGTTTAACATAGATAATATTCATGGACAATGTGTTTACTGCAACCAACATCGACATGGAGCTTTATTAGATTATACCGAAAGGCTGCCTAATAGAATAGGGTTATGTAAATTTGCAGAACTAAAGAGATTAAGAGGAGTAGCAAAGAAGTATTCTATCCCTGAACTGGTAGAATTAAAAGTAATTTATAAGGACAAAACAAAAAAGTTGCAATAAAATTTTTTTATTCCAAATATGTTTTTTACTATTGTACAAATTAAACTAAATAAATTAAACTATGAATATTTTAAAAGAGGCAGATAGCATAATAAACGAAAGGTCTGAAGAGAAAGAAAGGATGTATGGACCTTTTGAAGAGGGTATGATAAGAGCCGCGCAGATACTTTCTGGAATGACTGGACAAGTAATAGCACCATCTTTAATGTACAAATCTTTAATAGCATTAAAGCTATCTAGAGAATCTTACAACCACAAAGAAGATAATTTACTTGATTGTGTAGCATATATGGCTAAACTAAATGATTACGAACAAAAATTAACAAATAATTAAATAAACAATTAAATAAACAATTATGAAAACAGTTAAATTAGAAAAAAAGAACTACAACACGACAGATCTGAATCCAGTAAATACTTTTGAACGACACGTGTTCCATAGGGATCAATTTGCCCATTATTTAAGATGGACGCATATATTAAAAGAAACAAGAATCGGGGAGAAGATATGCGATTTTGGATGTGGAAATGGTAATCTGTTAGAAGTGCTTTATAGAAATAGATTTAAGCAAGCTAAATATATAGGAATTGATATTAGAGACTGCGCCAAACCTGATCTAAAGAAATTAGAATGGGCTGAGTTCTTAGTAGAGGATCTTGTTAACCCTCAAAATAATGTTGATTTTAACACTATTAAAGCTGATAGGGTTTGCTCGTTTGAAGTAATCGAACACGTTGGAAAACAAAATGGCTACAATTATTTAATAAACATGCGTAAATGCGGTAAAGATACAGCTAAGTTCTATATTAGTACACCTAATTTTGACGAGAAAGTTGGGGCAGCTGGTAATCACACTTACGATTCTGGAGATGGTAGGGGTAAAGTCTCTCAAGAATTTAAACATGAAGAGCTGAATGATTTAATAGTTAGAGCAGGTTTTAAAATTATAAACAAATTTGGGACGTTTGCCTCCGTTAGAGATTATAAACCATTAATGAACGAATGGCAGTTACAAATGTTTGATAGTATAAAAGACTATTACGACGCTAATTTAGTAAGCAATTTAATGGCTCCTTTTTTTCCAGAACAATCTAGAAATTGCATGTGGGTGCTAGAGAAAGATTTATCAATTAATCCTGAAATAGAAAAAACATATAAAGTTATAGAAACAAAAGAGACTAATTTAAAAATTGATAAAGTTGAACCTATAGAAGACCCACTAAGTTCCTTAATTAAATTGAAAAGTTTGTTAGAATCTGAATTAATAACTCAAGAGGAATTTAATTCTAAAAAAATAGAAATATTATCTAGACTTTAAAAATATGAAATTTTTAAACGCACAGCAAGCATTTGAGCACATAAACACCTCGTTAAATGATAACGGGGTGGTTTATGGGAATACTAGAGCTTTTTTCAATTATGGGTTTACTATTTTACAACCTTTAGATAATGAGATAAATACTTCTTGGAGAAAATGGAATAAAGAATACGCTGAATATGAATGGCAGTGGTATCTAACAGGAGACCCATCTGCTATCTCCATAGCAAAGAAAGCTAAAATATGGTATAAATGTATGGATGAATCTGGAGCTGTTAACTCAAATTATGGTTACCATTGGAATCAGGGTAAACAATTAGAATATGTTGTTAATGAATTAAAAACTAATCCTATATCTAGGAGAGCATCAATAAGTATTTACAACTCTAAAACAAGACACAACTTTGATAATGACACCCCATGCACTTACGCTATTAATTTTTATATATTAAATAATAAATTAAATATGAGCGTAATGATGAGGTCAAACGATCTTTGGTATGGATTTTGTAATGACCAATATTGTTTCTCTAAACTTCAAGAGATTATATCTAAGAGACTATCTTTAAAAGTTGGTACCTACTATCATTTCGTTAATAATATTCACTTATACGATAACTTTTTAAATAAAAATAACTATGAAACTAAAAAATGAATTTAAACCAATTAGAGAATGGGCAGATAGCAAAGGAATATATGCTAAAGGTGACGTGAAGACCCAATATGTAAAACTTCAAGAAGAGGCAGGTGAATTAGCAAAGGCTATAATGAAAGACGACTACGAAGAGTTTGTGGATGCTATAGGGGATTGTGTTGTTGTTCTTGTTAGCATTGCTGAATTAGGAAATAAGCATTTTAATATACAGCCATTCGACAAACAACTAACAATAGAGGAATGCATTAATACTGCTTATGATGTTATTGCTAAAAGAACAGGTAAAATGGTAAATGGAACGTTTGTAAAAGACCAAGACTAATGAGAAAATATATAGCAAAAATAAATATACCAGATGAGCTTTTAAAAGAGAGCACGGGGTATATAGGAGAGAAAGTATTTGAACAATGGTTTATTAACAACTTTCAAGGAGAACAACTATTTAAACAAAATGCTGATAGAGATTATCAGAAGATTGATTTTGTAGATGACAAGGGCTACAAGTATCAAGTCAAAGCTACAAGAGAAAAGACTTATACATTCAATTCTATATTAGAAGACATTGAAGAGCACTTGGTAAGCGATGTGTATGTATTGATACAAATAAAAAATAAAGTTGCTTATATTGAAACCTTTTACAATAAAGAGTATATAAAACAAAATATAAACCAGAGCTTTAAATATAATAATAGTTTTATATGGGCGAAAGATTTACAACAAAATGTATTAGATATATGAAGCAATTAAATATGTTAACCCATATAGATAAAGTAAACCCACTTAAAAAGAAAAAAACAAGTAAATATATTCTTAAAAATATTGTATTAAAAAAATTATTATATTTGCAAACGTGAATGAGGAATTTATAAAAGAGAAAAGGCAGGTTATTGAAACAGCCTGTAAAAACATCTGTAAGCATTCCGATATTTGGAGAGATTTATCGCAGGAGGTTAACATATACTTTCTGACTAATGCACTACCTGAGAATCTTAATAAGATAGACGGCTTTATATTTGTTGTAGCTTATAAGATGTTTCACTTCTCAGGCAGTTCATTTAATAGGCTGCACTTTGATAATGTACTGATAGAATCTACAGAACTTGACTACTTAAAAGAGATAGATATACCCTACATGGATGGCAATGTTTACAAAGAATATGTAGAACAGATAAAACAACTTGACGAAATGGAGCGTATTTGGGTGGAGGAGATAGTTAAAAGAAACCTATCAATAAAACTATTCTCAGACCATACAGGAATACACAGAACTACAGCAAAAGAAAGGATGGAAAGTATTTACAATAAACTAAGAAAGAATAACAAATGAGTATAATAATAATTTCGATACTGATAATACTAGGGTGGACTAATCTTTTTAAACAAACCTTTACCACTAAAGAGGGTTTTAGATATGTTTACAAGCCTATAAGTAAAATACTTTATACTTTGGACTTTAAGCCTCTTAGCTGCGCTTACTGTCTTTCTTTTTGGTTTGGGTTGGTTTTATCTATAGGCTCTTTAGATATTAGCTATATGGTTATATTTTTATACTTCGCAATAAAAACAGATTAATGAATTACAGAGAATTAAAATGGGGAGCTTTAAAGAGCTATGGAACTAAACTAGGAATAGATACTAAAGGGATGACTAAAGAGCTTCTCTTAGAGTGGCTAGATGCAATGCCCGATGTGGCGCATGGAATAGAGGAGCTAGAACCGTTTAAAGGTATTAAGCAGCACCATCCATTATTCGATGAAATAAAAGACTACCTACCTTACTTGAAAGCATTTAAGAAACTCAAAGCAGTAAGCCCAGTGCCTGAGGTTAATTTAGCAATAGCTACTTTGTTTTTAAAATACATAGAGGAGCAGAAAAACATACGTATTAATTTAGGCTGTGGTAGATGTAAGCACAGTTACTACGAGAGAATGATAGCAGGATATAATAAGTTGGTGGATGAGTATGGAGGAGGAGAACGTATATAGCTACTGTTTAGAAGTACATGAAGATGGTAACTTATATATGGTAACTGAGTATATAAATGGTTATATTACGATATGGGCAGCGAACGCTACAATAGAATGTGAAGGTGAAGTATATTTTATAAACTTATATGAAGATTAAAAAAGGTTTAGATATGTTTACAAAAGTTTATAAAAGTAAACAGATTTGTTTACAAAATAGCTACTCCAGTAACAAAAGACAATAAGTAGTTACAGAAATAGTTACTATAGTATTAAACCAAAACAAAGATGATGATTTTTAATAAAGAATTAAAAGAAAGAGTAAGGTTACTTGAGTATGAAAATCAAGAACTAAAGAAAAGATTAAAATGGGTTGAAGATAAAATAGG
>Ga0233415_10000032_pt1 | contig 62431 bp, 89 predicted proteins | sample Na_anoxic_12_MG_FD_188631 | JGI IMG/M metagenome (GOLD analysis project Ga0233415, IMG submission 188631) | Seawater microbial communities from Saanich Inlet, British Columbia, Canada - Na_anoxic_12_MG | ecosystem: Environmental > Aquatic > Marine > Inlet | place: Canada: British Columbia...
AAGCAGCAAAGGAGAGTGTGGCATGACGTACCACGACGATAAGCCCGAAAGAATGGAGTGTGAGCGGTGCGGGAGCGGTTGGACCTGCGTTTGGGAAGGAGCAGAAGACAGGGACGAGGCACCGGATGAATGTCCCGACTGCCGCGAGTCGGGTTTCGATGCTTTCGGCACAGAACATTGTAACTGGGGATGGTGAAGCATGACGTACTGGATAATGACCTGCAAACGGACGGGTGAGACTGATTCGGTCTACACCTGTGACAAGCACAGCGAGCAGATGGACGCTCCCGATGAGTACCTGACGATCCGGGCCACGGTCCACTACGCAGACCCCGAGATCGAGTGCGACTTCTGCCCGACGGGAGGTGCAGCATGAACCCGACAGACAACGACATTTTTGGCGACATCCCGCAAGACTATGATTCTGGTGAGGTTGACCTCCTACATTCGATTCACGAACTGGTCGCGTGCTTACGCTGGAGCCTTGAGACATTCGTACCAGACGTAGACGGTGACGAACTGACTGATACCTATGGTGAGAATACGTGCTTCATCCATGAGGTGTGCTTGAACCATATCAAAAACTACGACGCCATCTGTGAAAAAATGGGGTTGCCTCGGGCGGTTCGCCCGGAAGTGGAGGGATCATGAGCCCGTGGATTGACATTGGATTGGTAGTGTGCTGCGTGGCTGCGGTTGCAGCCTCATGGCCCTACATGAAGAACCTTGCACTGCTCTTGGAGCAGATGGAAGGCGAGTGCATTGCTCGCCAGATTGCGGAAGACCGCGACTGGCAAGCGGATCGAGAGGACTACAACATTCACAAGAGCTTGTAAGGAGGCAAACACATGACAAAGAGCACCCCATATAGACGAGAGAGGCCCGGTAATCGCCGGGTACATGATACGTCTGAAGGCGTGAACCCTCTAACCCTACCGTGGAACTTGGAACCGACTACCCCTGATGAGCAGGGGTGGTGGGAGGACCTACGTTGGGACCTGATGGAAGCCTTCGACGACGGTGAACTCACCCGAGAGGAAGCCTACTGGTACATCACACTGATGGCAGACATGTTCGATAGCGAGGTGATGAGGCATCCAACATACGTCACCTTGGCACGATTGTGCTTCTTTTCCGACCGAGGGGAGGCGTGATGGACGACAAACAGATGATGCGTAAGCTGCTCCAAGAGGTGTCTGACACTTGGGGCCACGCTTGCTGTGAACCATTTTATGACTACGGGCATACTCTTACGAGAGAGTCTAAGGATCTGCTCAACCGTATAGACGAACTACTGGCGAAGACTGGGCCGCAGGAAGGTGCGTGATGGACTACGAGTTTAGTCGATACGATGACGACAACGGACGCCTGAAGGTCGAAGGTATCTCACACTCCTTCCCCGCAGTATCTCAGCGATACTTCGCGGGGGACGGGTTTGCAGTCGAGGAGTCAGTAGACTTGCGCGAATCGGGGCTGTTTGACCCGTCCGTGTACCTCATTGAAGACAACGGTAAAACCTACCGAATCTGGAAGCTCACGGCCAAAGGCCGAGCGGTGGTGCAGCACTCCAAGGCAGCATAGGGTTGACATGACCTGACACGTTAGATAAAGTCTGGACGTGGGAGTTTGAGTCTGCACAACTTCCCGTGGTAGTCATGTGTGTGGGGCGGCTCGGAAAACCGGGCCGTCCTTTTTCACTCATCCTTGCCTTGGCGGGACGGAACCTTGCGACCCATCGCACGAAACAGCAGATTGCGGGACCATTCACTGAAAGACTTGTCGAGGCCCGCAGCGTAGGTCCGAAGCATCCGTTCTTCTTCTTCGCTGACTGCGATTGATACAGCGTGGCGTCGGGTCTTGTGCTTGGGCACTCGGCGTATCTTCTTTCCGCGCCTTCGGTCGGGGATTTCCTCACGCGGGAGCGGTTCCAAAGCCTCTTGTTTTTCCCACGATCCCGCCTCAAGGGGTCCATCTTCCTGTACTGGCTCAGGATCAGGCTCCTTCGCGATCGGTTCTGGCTCAGGCGTTTTGATGAGGTGTGGGTTGTCCTTGAAGAACTTGGCCCTTATCGTGCGCGGTGAGTCTTTAGACTCCTTGGACCCGCGAGAGGTGGAGCTAAGTTGCTGATTCCAGAGAGAAAGTCGTTTGGTCATGTTGTGATAATAGCATATTTACCCGTCGCGTGCGTGGACGCGGGAGAGAAAGACGCATAGTTTTGCTCATCCATAGGAGAACGTATGCCCCGCAAAAAGAAGCTGCCTGAGCCTCCCGCCGATGATGTGATCGTCAACAACGCTGCATTGCAGCTTGATGAGGACGATTTCGAGGATGATTATGAAGACGATTCGGGGTCAGGAGGCGGGTTTCAAGCTGAAATCTCCGCACTCAACGATCCGGACGTAGAGCACCTCGGAGAACCCCCCTTGATTGGTGGTGGTGGCAGCGGATCGCGGGAAGAAGACTTGTTTGGCAACAGTGCCGAGTACGCAATGGGCAGGGCGATGTCCCCTCGTCTCTACTCCCAAGCAGCCCAGTTCCCTACGTGCTCACAGCTTAGGGTGTGGAAGTGGGAGAACGGAGTACCTGTGGGGCTCGGAGCCATTGATGCTCAAGCCACCGAAGAAGATTTGGTACGTCGATTTGGGTCAGCTATGCCCAAGAAGGGCGATGGTCGTGGGCAGTTCAAGATGCGTCCTATCGACATCCGTGGACAGGAGTTGGGCCAAGAGGTCACTCTGGTCATCTCCGAACATCACGCCGCCATCCAAGCACTCAGAGAGCGAGAAGCCGAAGAACGTGCCGAGGGAGGGGCCGGAGGTGTCCACTTTATCAATGGTGGTGGAGGCGGAGGCGAAGCGGCTTATGGAGAAATGGGCCGCATGTTTGAGCACGCTCTGGAGGCCGCTGAATCCCGCTCAAGTGCTTTGGAGAGCGCACTGGAAGCAGAACGGGAAAGGATGAGAGAAGAAGAACTTGTCCGGGCTCGGGAACGGGTAGATTTGGCTACAAACGCCGCTCAAGGTGTCCAAGCTCTCACTGAGCGCATGATGCAGGATGAATCCCAACGAGCGAACCGCTCTATGCAGATGCAGAACGAGCAGTCTCAGACCTTGGTGACAACACTCACTTCCATATTCAGTCAGCAACAGTCCATGATGCAGCAGTCTACGGACCAGCAACGTCGGGCCGATGAGTTTCGACTGGAACAGGAACGGCAGCGGGCAGATCGGGAACGTCGCGATTCTGAAGACCGAATGAGGCTCCAAAGCCAAGAATGGGAGCGAAAGCGGCAAGCCGAGAGAGAAGAATCAGAACATCGCCTCAAGATGGAGCGCGAGGAAGCCCAGCGAAAGTTTGAACAACATCGGTTGGAGCTTGAAGCCCGCCTTCAACGTGAACGAGAGGACATGGAACGCAAGGAACGGAGAGAGGCCGGGGAAGCCGAGCGCCGAGAGCGCTGGACTTCGGAGGAAAGAACTCGTCGTGAAGAACGGATGTCCAGAGAGCAATCAGAGCGGGAAGCCGAGCGGAATCGTCAGCACGAACGGATGCTGAAGGATGCCGAAACGTCAGCACAACGAGATCGAGAGCACGCAGAGCGAATGATGCAGCTTTCCAAGATTGAAATGGAGAACAAGGCCAACGCAGGTGGGATGAATGTTCTTGGCAACGCAGCCGGTATGCTCAAGCAGTTCGGTATCGAGCCAAATCAAATCTTGCCTAAGCTCTTTTCTCCGGAAGAAGATGAGAAGGGTGGAGGATGGCTTGACGCACTACCCAGTATCCTTGGAGCCGCTGCGGAAATGGCCAAGGCGAGAGTTGCCCCACCGGGCGGACCCTCACCAGCCCAGATAGCGGCTATGGAACAGGGGATGCTGCCTCCGCCAGAGTTTATGAACCCCGCATTGAGCGGCACTGATCCATTCGGAGAGCGAGTACCGAATCAGATGTTCCGCCAACCTCACATACCCCCGGAGGCCGTTGAGGTTCCTGAAGAACAGGTAGCCGAAGCGCAAGTCACTGACCAACCGCGATCCATGATGCAAGAGATGAGTTCCATCGCTGCGGAGAAGGGAGTACCTCTGCGTACTCAGAAGGCGGCAAGAGTCGAGTTGAGAACGCTGGTACGGAAGCTCGATGACAGTGATCCCGACACATGGCAGACCTCGATTCTTCAGGCTCTCCAGAATGAGCTTGGGATCTACCACTACGTCAAGGCCGTAACTGTCAGTGCTGCACTGCAAGAAGCAGGAGCTACGCCCGAACTCAATGACGCTATCTGTGCCTCTATGAAACAGTCCACTCTTGTCCCCCAAGACCTCCCCTACACGCAGGGTGATCTATGAAAATCGCATTGGAAGGAACGGCGGAAGAAGTAGGGGGAATGTTGAGAGCCTTGGCCGGAGGCATTGTTGATAATGCTTTGATGTTTGGGGCGTTTCAGCGGGACCATCAGGGAGTACCTATGGCCGAGGTGAGCACTCAGCTTGATCTCAGCAACCCTCCAGCGGAGTGCCCCGCTACATTGGAGGCATTGATCCGAGAGTGGGCCGACAACTTCGACATGAGCGGAACACGCCATTGGGACGAGAGTGCCAGTGATACAGGTTCCGGCCCTAAAGCAGAAGCTATGCGAGCGCTTGGTGTTTCATCCAGTAATGGAGCGGCACTGAAATGGGTGGCTGGGAAAGGTGGACTGACCCACGCTGTCCATGAGTTTGTGGAAGACAAGAAGGTGGCCCGTGCGGTCGCTACCAACATAGCTCAGGTTGCCAGCATCTTGTTCAGCGACCTCGGCGATTTACTTGAACACTTTGACCCTTTTGAGGATGAATAATGGACTACAACGACCTTTTTGTTTGCTCCCTGTCCGGCGTAGAAGCTCCGGAAACCGACGTACTGCCAGAGGAACTGGCTGATGATCTTGGCGTGATGCCTGTCGGATGGACTCGCATTGTGATTGAACGGAGATTGCCCAACCCCGATTGGCAGGAGGTTCAGCAAGTCAAAGCCATGATGGTTGAAGCTGCAACGCAGCAACTTCCCAAAGAGCAGCGGGTTCCGGAGGCTATCCGGGCTCTCCAGATCCAGATCGCAGCCCAATATGCTTCTCTGGAAGAACGGATGAGTCCGTTTTTCAATATGAAAGAAGTGATCTTTGTGGCTCCTCCGGAACTCGACCCGGCGCTGGCCAAAGAGTTTTTCGATGTCCGAGATCGTCTCGGCCTTCCTATCCCCGAAGATGAGGGAGAGGACGAGACGGAGGCTCCCGAGACACCAGAGACACCCGAAGTAGCGCATGAGGCTTCAGATACGGAAGCGCAGGCTGCTTCAGCATAGCACTCTCTTTTCCTGTGTAGCACTCCGTCGCGTGGTACGTCCCTCTATCTTGTAGTAGGGTCAATCCACCGACGGAGTGTCTTTGTATGGATGTATCGCGTGCCCTTGGAGCCCACACTGAACGAGTTGAACTCGACGGGCCAAAAGTGTATCACATCCCTTCATGGGAGGAGTTTGGTGATCCAAAGCGAATGGACATCATCACCCGGATTGCTCAGATGCGTGGTCGAGATCCGAGAATCGCTACACTTGCCGTCGATATTTTCAAGAAGGCCGGAGTTCAACCACGGGACTACGTTGGACAAGCAAAAGCCATTCTTGATTTTGTCCAAAATGATCTGTACTACGTCAATGAACCGGGCGAGCGTCTCAGTGACCCATTACGAACTTTGAAAGTGGGATATGGCGATTGCGATGACCTTGTTATCGTTCTGGGAGCGATCTTGGAGTCTGTACGGATTCCATGGCGCGTTGTAATATCTGGCACAGACAAGCGAGGCAGGAAGGTCCGGTATCACCACGGAGACAAGTTTCCCGGTGGTGAGAAGAAAGGGTACATCTGGTCCCACATTTACATGACGATTGGGGATCGACCGTTCAACCCGCAAAAATGGCACTATGCCGAAACTACTGTAAGAGGCGCTCCCCTTGGCTGGGATGTTGTAGACGGAGACGCCTCCATTTTTCCTGAACTCAAAAGCAACTATGGAGCCACCATGTACGGCCAACCTCTCCAACTCGTTCCAACCCATTCCAACCTCACCGCGTCAGGTCCGAATCGACAGGCTGCCATTCTTGGGGGGAACGTACCGACCACTCTGGACCCCAATACCAATGTGGTGACCAAGGGCATTGACGTAGGTGGTCAGCGGAGACAGCGGCAAGCCATCGCAGCAGGGCCTCAACAAGCCGATATGGTGGCTATTGTTGTCCTCGCCCCCAACGGGAAGGTTCTTGCGATGCACCGTGGAGCCGGAGTTTCATGGATGGCAGGGCGGTGGGATCTCCCCGGAGGGAAGACCAATGGACGGACAGCCCGCGCAGCAGCCGTAGACATTTTGGCGCAAGAAACTGGAATCGTGACTCACGGGAAATACCTCCGGTCTTGTTCCGTTGCTTACCATCCAGATGCGGGCACATCGGCCTTTTTCGTCTACCGGCTCCCGAAGAAGCAAGAGATTCTCTTTCGCAAGAAAGAGCACCAAGGATACAAGTTCCTTTCAAAGAGCGAGCTTCTGAAGCAGTTTCGGACGGCCCCCTATGTGGACATCGCTCTCCGTGCTTGCTTCGCACCGAAGTCCCTCGCTACCAGTCCGGCGCTCACTGGAAAAGCAGCAAAACAATGGACTGCAATAGCGGCTCAGAAGGTAGCAGCCGTCACCAATCTACTGAACCAAGCACAAACAGCCAACGCAAACGGCGATGCTCACTCCGCCAAGCTACTCCAAGCTAAGGCCATGCACGCCAAGATGGAAGCTGTGATTGCGGCCAAGAAAGCCGCCGACCTTTACGCTAAGAAGAAATCCCTCAACTATGGAGCTTTTGACATGGAAGAACTCAAAGAAAAACTGGGTGAGAAGTATTACAACATCCCGCTGTGGGTACTGCTGGCCGGTGGAGCCGGAGCTTACTACTACTACACCCAGCGGTAAGAATGTACGGTCATTATGGTTATCCTCACTACGGTCAGGCTCCTTCTGCGGGAGCCATAGCCGGAGGTGCGACTGCGGCAAGCACTCAGACCAGTTCCCACATGGACCCAAAGGGGTTTATGGGACTGAACTGGACTTCCATAATGATCGCTGTGACCATCGGTTCTCTAACTGCTGTGTTGACTCAACTCACACTTGAGTATGTGAAGGAGCGCAAGAAGCAAGGCAAGAAGCCGAAGCATCAAGCCCTTACTTTCAGTCGCCCTTGGGAAAGAAAATGAAACGCCGAAAGAACTTCTTGCTTGGAAGCACCGCCACCTATGAGGTGCGGGTCTACCCCTATGGTAAGAAGAACGTCCGTGATGATCGAAACGTCAAGGTTCGGAAGTTCTCCGGCGTCAGCGCGGCGATGCGCTGGGCAAAGGTCAATCTTGCCTATCCAGAGGTTGAAGTAGTGGATTTGACGAGCGGTCGGACTGTCTTTGCTGGAGGCACTGGCAAGACGTTCAACCCTCGCAAGAAGCGAAAAGCTCCGAAACGTCGGGATGTCTACGCGGAGATGGCAAAGTCCCGTAAGACTACAAAGGGGCATAAGCGAAAGGACCGAAAAAGGTCAGTGGCTCGGGGATCATCGCGGAAACCCAAGCACAAGATCCGCCTCAACCCTTTCAAGTATGAGAAGCCCAATCTGGGGGCGACGGCCTTCGACGCGAATGTGAAGAAGCGCCAGTCGAAGATCCTTGGAATGTATCGGGGGTTTCTTGCCGCTCTGGGGCGTGAGGGAGTGAAAAAGCTCCCGTCTGCTGGAGAGATCCGAGACGATGCCATGCAAGGAGCGGTGCTAATCGAATCCACTCGCTACCCAGAGCTACGAAGCCAGTCCAAAGAAGATGATGGCGCACAAGCCGTGGCCGCAGAGGTATTGGGAGTAGGCCCCGGAGGGGAGTTTGCGGCGTATGTCCAAGACTACCCTGAGATTTTCGAGTTGCACCTCAAAGATACGGTAGAGCTACTGCGGAAAGAGCGAAAGAAGCTCCGTGCCGCTGAACTCAAAGATGCCAAGCGCATTGACAAGGCTCGGGAAGATTTCACTCAAGAGCGAGCCACCAGCAAAGCCGCGCAGATTGCAGCCATCGAAGCCAAGATCGAAGCTAAAAAGAGCGAGATTGCGGACTATGGCGATGAGGACTATGAGGACGAGGATGAGGGCGAGTTGGACCCCCAAACTGCCGCCGAACTCGCGGAAGTCTATGAGATGACTCCGGGGGAAGAAGCCGAGGAAGAACAACTCCAAGAGGATGCACAGCGCGAAAAAGCTGTGAAGAAAGGCCGGAAAAAGCGCAAGAAGACAGTCGAGTATGATGAGGGCGAGTACACTCCACCCACTGCCGGGATGTCCAAGAGAAAGCTGGAGCGGTTGGGCAAATATGCCACTCACCTTACTCCGGTACGCAGAACAGATGTTCAGCCTCCACTCAATCTATTGGGCAAGACTCGACAAGATGTTCTCCTTTACATTCTGAAAGATGGAACCACGCAAGTCTGGATGAAAGGGTCAATGACCGTCACCTTCGAGCCTACCGGGAGGATTCCATCGTGGACAATCGCTCACCGCTACGCAAACAAATGGCGCGGACTGTCTCCAAGTGGATCAGTGCGGGGGCCAAAGGAAGGCGAGCTACCAGTCAAGAAGTCGAGGCTCCGGACTGGAGTGTATGCTGCCGTTGAGGGGCAGGACAAGCTCAAGAAGATAGAAGATCCAATCAACATCGTTGAAAAGAAAGACCGCACGCTGAAGCGCAAGCAGTACGACATGCCGGACCTCGACAAGTACGAGTTGATCGGTGATCGCGCCAATCCCCGTCGCCGTAAGAACGCGAGGTGGCCGGAGAAGATCGGTCGCTACAAGTTGAGGATGCTGAAGACGCAGGGCTACGGTGACGACACCGCCGCGTATGGCCCGTTCCGCATCAAGCACAACGTCTACATGCCCTCCCCGTCGGACTGGCACGCGCGGTGGGACGAGCCGGACCAGTGGCAAGTGGATATGGTCGGCGGGCGCGGGCAGCACCTCGGCTTCCACAGCAGCCCGAAGGCAGCCGTGGCCGCCCTGCGGTATCACCTGCGGCGGGGCGGCGGGCGCTCCCCACTGGAGGCGTCCGCGTATTCTGTGCAGGTCTCCATCGGCCCCTCAGCGGGCCTCACCGAGAAGGGTCGGGAGTGGGCCATGGAGGGTGTGGACGAAACGGAGTTCTCGTTCAAGGTGGAGTCGACGTGGCCCCGGGTCGCGGAGGCCGTGGCGGAGGGCCTCAAGCGCAAGACCGGGGACCGGTGGACCGTCTACTCGCCGCGAAAGGCGCGCGGCGGCTGGGTGTTCGAGATATTTACGAGCGGCCACCTCGGAGGGACCGCGACTGTACGGCGCGCCAATCCCCGTCGCCGTAAGAACACTTGGCACACTGAAACAGGCAAGATGACTTGGAAAGATTGGTGCGCGGGTATTCGTAGTGAGTTGAGAGCTTATGGTGGTGGCTGGCCTATGCAAGATTTCAAAGATGAGGTGAGTCGCCTATACCGCAAACCAGCCGATGAGATTTTGAAAGAGTTCTGGAGGCAAGATCCCACCGACCCAACGAGTTTTGTGGAGGGTGTAGCCACCGATTTGCGTTTTGAAAGTCGTTTTCCGGAGCACCGCATCAGCAATCCCAAGCGCCGGAAGAATGTAGCATTTGATAAGGGCAAGCCAGAACAGAACCATCCCTACGCAAACATCTTGCGGAGTGAAGGGTTCACTTACAGCCACTCCGGTCCTGTAAATCACAATGGGGTCAAGGTTTGGCATCATGTCTACCGGCTGGATGGCACCGACTTTTACGTTTCCTACTACCAAGAGCCGCTCGGTACGAAGTGGTTGTGGGAAGGAAGTGTGAGCGGCTCCGGAAGGATGCACCAAGGCTTCGGGATGTCGAACTTGAACAAGTATCTAAGGGGTGCGGTCCCACGCCACCGGACTAAAGTGGCCAATCCCCGTAGGAGAAAGAGGTAATGGCACGACGTAGGAAAAATAGCTCCCCGAAGTACGGAGAGGCCGGGTGGAAGGCTGCATGGGAAAAGCAGTTGTCGGAGATTCATTCGGCGGCAGAGGAGGTAAATGAAGGCATAAGTAGGTACAGGTCTGCTTATTGGAAACTCAAAAGCATGAACCTGCCTCCTAAAATCCAAAAGTTCGTCACGGGGGCCCTACGCCACGCGGAGATAGAAGACCGTGCGTGGAATGGTATCAGTTACGAGGCATATAGCTTGGAGAACCTTCTTGGCCTCACTCTCTCAGAGGAGAGACTCCATCGGACTCAGACCCACTGGCCCGCGTGGCTAAACCCCAAACGCCGGAAGAACATCATGTCCTCCGCAGCAGGGTCTTATGACGACTATGGGTCCTATCGTTCTCAGAGATCCTCCAAGAGAGATCGGAACCCCTACTCAAAGAGGTACACTTTGGCTTCATTCTCCAAGAAGTATTGGGGGGAGTGGTACGACGAAGTGGACCGCAGGACTCGTTTGGCGTTCTGGGATGATTTCAAGTACGCCTACTCCGGGGGTTTGGGTCGGTACAAAGAAGAAACGAGAGGATAGATGCCGATTGACATTTCCACACCATAGGCATAGGCTCATCTCATGGGAACCAACCACATCGAGTTTGAAGACTTCCTTACCATCGAGCGAATCGAATGGGCCTACGGGGTTGCCTGCCAATCCCTTGAACATCGCAAACAGAAGATCGCTCAGATTGGATGGAAAGCAGCCAAGTTGCGTGACGATAAGCTCCTGAAGGCACTGGAAATAGGGGCCGAGAAGATCGGGCAGTTGTCAGAGAATCAGATGGGACGGACTCGGCGTAGTTCGGAGCACCTCAAGGATCAGGTAGAACATACTGAGGCTCAGATGTGGCGAGAAGCCTACCGTCTTTGTGATGAAGGGAAGCCTATTCAAAACTTTGAGTGGATTTACGGGGCCGCAGCGGTCCTGTGTGGGTATGTAGACTGATGACTGATAAAACCAAGGTCGAACTTGCTCAAGACGAATACGCCGAAGCTCGTCAGAACATTGTTGAGTACATCGAGGATACCTGCCAGAAACGAGTGGCGCTTGCTTCAGAGGGTCACATTCGACAAGTAATGACAGTCCTGAGTGCGGAGATGTCCTTGGCGGGAGCTTTAGGTCAGATCGACACAGTACGGCACTTGGGATCATTGGCTGACCATCTGATGCACGCCGAAGCCACCCTGACAGTTACCTCGTCGGAGGACTACCAGCGAACCTTCGGATATGACGTTGACGAAGATACGGATACCTTCTTGCGTCGATAGCACTCCGGTTCTCCCCAAACCGTTGCTCTAAGCCATCCATATCGGTATGCTCCACTTCGTACCGTGGAGGTTTTCATGCTTGATCAAGAGGTCCAAGCAAAGGCAGTAGAACTGGCTCTGCTCAAGGCTAAAGCCGGGGCGATGGGTAACCTTCGCGCTGTCAAGCAATACGACTTGATGCTCAAACAGTTCATGTTGGCGAACGATCTGGACGCCGATCCCTCTATGGGCACCGTTCGGTTGCCAGTCTACGCCGATGCTGCCATGAAGAAGACAGCCCGCCAGCGTCAGGCCCTCTTGGACAAGTACAAAGTACCAGCGTGGTTCCGTACTGGATACGATGCACGGGTTCGCACCCAGCTTTGGATTCGGCTGTCTCGCCGCTACCAAAACTTTTTGATGGAACAAAACAAGCTCGGTAACCTTCCTATTTATGCTCCGGCCCCTTCTTATTGGGCCAAGCACATTCGACCCTCAGACTTCTTCGTAAAGACTCCTCCGGAGCAGATCGAAGAAGCAGTTGTCGCTACCGTAGCGCAGCAGAGTCCTGAGCTTCTGGCGACTAAGCCTGTGCAGGTTGAACAAGCTGCCGAGATTGTCGCAGACACAGTAGCAGAGACAGAAAATAAAATAGCCGACATCGCGGACCTCCAGTCAGAGTTGGCTGCGGAGTCTGTTGAAGAAGAAGCCCTCGTCGAGACGTTGGAGCAGCCCGGAGAAGGGATGCTCCGCTCGGAGGAGCCATGGTACGAAGACAAGGGAAAACTGCTGTTTGCCTTTGCGGGTGGACTGCTCCTTATTTCGGCTCTCAAGGATTAGCATGAAGTTTGATGCCTCCGCACTCATCCCTCTGGTAGCAAAGCTGGGCCAATACTTGCGCTCTGGCTTTGAGCAGTATGTGACGCTGAAAGCGTCAGGGATCGAGCCGTCACCGGAACTGGTCGCCGTGTTCTTGGAGTCCAAAATGGACACTTGGAACCCGAAGGTGCGAGGACAAGAGGTCGTAGATGATGAAACCCGCGCTGCTTGCGCTCGATTTTTAGGTGGGGTTGCTTTCAACCTTGCCGCTGCCCAACGCAAGGATGGAGAAGCAGCATGAACTACAATGGTTACGGATCACTCGCTGGATTGACCGAATATAGTCAGCACTCCGCCCCGTCCTATTTGGAGAACTCCTATGGCGCGGCCTACGGAGACTACGGCGCTTCCCGAACTGTGTCTGGGGGAGGTGGCTACCGTTATCGTCAGTGGGACAATGGAGACATTGCCATTCTCTCCGGTGCGCTGCCTTCAGGTTGGCAAACTGGTCAGCCCGGTCCCCGAGGCGCGGCATGGAACGCCATCTATGCAGAGATTGGTGCTTACCCAGCTTCGTCTTCTGTCTCGATTACCTCGTCTCCTACCTCCGTAGTGAAGAAGGGGTGGGGCGACGACGATGACGACGAACCTAAGTGGTGGGAGGGCCTCGGAGATAAGTTTCTGGAGGGCTTCAAGCCAAATGCAGTGCCCGGAGTCTCCCAACCAACTGTCGGCCTGATGGCCCCCGACACCGCTAAGAAGCCGGTTCCTTGGGGCTGGATTATTGGTGGGACTCTCGGAGTAGGAGCCATCATCACAATTGCAGTCGTAGCATCCAAGCGAGGTAAGAAATGAGCCAAGGACACCACCACAGACACAACAGTAGTCTTCGGCGGGCTTTGCTGGCTCAGGCCGGACCCCAAGCCTACCCCTACATGAGATACTCCCCGACGGCATTTACCCCTCGTCAGATCGGGTACGATGGTGTCTTCAACCAAGGATACGGCCACACATCTTCTGATGGGAGGGCTCATACCCACCCATTCAAGGAAGACATCGTGATCCACGTTCCGAAGCCAAAGCCAAAGCCCCAAGGCTATCGCGTTCTTCGAGGTGCTCGCGGCGGATCTCGGTCCTTCAATGGATACGGCGCTCCCTATGGGGGATGGTTCGGCAAGGCAATGAAGGGCATTGGTGGGGTCTTCAAAGAGGTCCTCCCCGCAGTCGCAGAGATAGGCGGTGGGATACTTGGCACCAAGATGGAGGGCCAGACCTTAGAGAACATCGCTCAAGCCAACGCCGACGCTGCCACTGAGCAGGCTCGGATCAATGCCGAGGCCAACACCAAAATGGCTGAAATGCAGTTCAAGTTTGGGGGTACGAGCGTGGGCATCTGGACGATTGTGGGTATTGTTGGTGGCGTGGCCGTCCTTGGTGGGTTGACATTTTTCGTCTTGCGTAAGCGCAAGAAATAGGAGTCTGAGATGGCATACGGTGATGGTGGGTTCTTCTTTTTGCAGCCCGTGAACAATGGATATGGTGGTATTGAGGTGGCTCCGTCCTATGGGCGGTCTTCTGCTCCTATGCAACACCCCTCATATACGCTGCGACGACAACAGGCTGCGCCGGTTCACGTAGGAGTACATAGTACCGGGAACGGTAATGCCAATAATGGGGCGAACAATGGTTCCTCCGCAGAGATGCTACTGAACATGCAAGTGGACAAGCTGAAGACTGCCTTGGCCAAAACCACCACGGTACTGACGCTCGTTCGTGGCCAAGAAGTCCAGTCTTACGCTCTGCTGAGTTCGCTCCCTTCGGATGCCACCGGAGCACGGGGAGCCCAACTGAAAGAGTTGAGCAAGCTGCGGCAAGAGGCGATCGGTCTGGTAACTAAGATCCGAGGGTTGGAGATGGAACTCATCACTCTCACGGGCAACAAGTTTGATCTCTCCGATTATCCACAGTTCAAGGAGTTCCCGACATTCATGGGTGAGGAACTCATCGCTGACGTAGTGGATGACGAAATGATGCTTCCGGACGAAGAAGCTCCGCTTTCTCCCCCACCCTCTTTGGGGAACGGCGGCTTTTTCGCTAAGAATGAACAGATGCTCATGCTCGCAGCCGGGGCAGTTGGAGCTTACGCACTTCTTAGAATGATGAAGTAGTATGTACGGCGCAGTCGGAGCAATGGGGCCGGGAGGCCCGTCTTATCACCCAAATCCGGGTGAGTATGGCTTTGTCTTCACGGGCGCTATCGTGGCGGGCCTTCTTTGGGGGACGGCGGCGGCAACTCTTGGCCTTGGAGTAAGCAAGGTCCTATCGGAGCGCGAAAAGGCAAGGCACACAGGTGGTTTGATTACCCTTTCCACAGGGGAAGTGGTCAGCGGTGACGAAGCCCACGCCCGACTTTGTGCCGCAGCAGCCCCAAATAGTGACTTACGCCGGAAAGATCCCACAACAGGGCAATCTTTCTGTGACATGAGCCCATCGGAGACGGCAGACTATTGGGCGGATCTTCCCCACGGCATCGCGGAAAACGTCAAGGAGATGTGGCAGGGCTATGAGGTCCGAAAAGTAGATTCGGGGGCCTGTGAACCGACTGCGGCGGGATATGTTGATCCTCGATGTGCCGGGATGGATACAGGCAAAAAACCAGTGTCTCCATGGATCATCTTCGGTGTGGTAGGCGTCATCGCAGCCAGTATTGCTCTCATGCCCAAGAAGGGTGCATGATGTACGGTGTAAACCCACGACTTGAACACGGCACCGGAGTTGCAGGAAATAACTGCTCAGGCTCCACTATCATCTATGGCCCCAAAGGATGCTCAGGATGCTGTTCTGGCTATGACGGAGCAGGACGAGAAGCGATCCAGTACCTCCAGAACTTGTTGGTCGCTCTTGGGTACTTGGAAGTGGCCTCTGTCACGGGACAGTACGGAGCAAAAACCTACGCTGCGGTCCAAGCATTTCAGAAAGCCTATGGGCTCAGTCCAGATGGCCGTGTGGGTCCGTCTACGCTGCCTCTGCTCAAAGAGCAAGCTGATGCCCGACGGACAGCCACCACTCTCCATTCTGAGACTGGAACGGCGCTCGTACCGACCACTCCAACCACTCCAACCGGACTCGCCAAGAAAGACTGGACAAAAGAGCCGTGGTTCTGGCCCGTCGTCGGGCTGGGTTCATTCCTTGTGATTGGTGGGTCGATTTGGTGGAGGTCACGCAAATGAGTTGTTGTCGCGCTAATCGAGGCTATTCCGGACCCCGAGACTGGACTCCTCAAGAAATCGAAGCGCATCTGGCCCAAGGTCTGATCACTCCGGAACGTGCAGCGCAACTGAGTGCTGCCCCTCTTGCCGCTGATCGTGTACCGCAGACTCCGGACGCGAAACCTTATTGGAAAGCCGCTGCTGCCATCGCAGGAATCGCAGGGCTCGCTGCCATCATGTCAAAGAAGGACTGAATCATGTCATACCCCTACCCTACAATCAGGAAAGGCCCGTATTCAGTCTACTCTCCGCCTACGCTCTATGGCCCCAGCGGGTACGGAGCGTATGGTGCAGCATCGTCCCAGCCGTGCATCCGAAAGGGTGCAAAGGGTGAGGCTGTCAGGGCTCTCCAGAGATCCCTTGCCGGACAGGGGTACGACGCAAAGGGAAATCGTACCTCCGAGATATTTGAGAGTGACGACGCGGGGACTACAAGCCGAGGCTACGCTACATCGGATCTTCGACCAGACGGAGACTTTGGTAGTGGAACCGAAAAGGCCCTCAAAGCGTTCCAGAGAGACAACGGGCTGACTCCCGACGGGATTGCAGGTCCGCAGACATGGAACAAGCTGGGTTCAAGCGGTCTTCCCTGCGGCGGAAGTGGCGGAAGTGGCGGAAGTGGCGGTGGGAGAGGGTCCGGAGGATCTTCTTCTTCCCCAAAGACTTACGTTTCTCCAAGCGGAGAGGTTCTCCCCACAGGATTCAAGGCCCCCTTCTACGAAGAAAAGTGGTTCTACTGGACTGCGGGGCTCGGCGGAGCAGCAATCTTGGCCGCTTTGGTATTTTGGCCCAAAGGAAAGAAATAATGGGGGATGCAGGAGCCAAAGCATATTCGGAGTGGCACTGGGGAATACCCCATGAGGGAGTAGAAAACTGGGAGGATGCTCAGGTTGATGGCATGATTGGCCCTGATGGTCTTGTCATTGAGACGGGCCGTCTGGTCGAACTGCATTTTCGGGAGCCACACAAACGCAAAGATACGGTGGTCAAGCTCAACCGCAAGGAAGCAAATGGATCACATCTGGTGTTCGACCCCAAACATCCCAACCAACGCCTCTATATCTTCTCCCACCCGGAGTTTGCCAAGAGGATGCGGGGCCGGTTTCTGGAGAACACCCATTTCAAGAAGAACAGTCGATATAAAGCCATGCCGCTCACAAACGCTGCAAAAGTGGTTGGCGGTCGTCATGCCACGCCAGATTACCCGGACATTGATGTAGTTCCGATTGGGATTTTGACTCATGTAGTCTACGCTACGGAGAAGAAAGGCGATGGGTACAGCTTCTACATACATAAGTTGGGAGAAGAATCCGGCGTCAAGCCTGCATTGACGATTGACGATACAGGGAGAATGTGGATCGCGGGAGGAAACTACACCTCTCCGACCCCCGGAATCACGGACTGAGCCATGTATGGGACGTATTCACTGGAGGACTTGACGGTTAGCTCAACCGCCCGCGCACTCGGCTTGGACAATCGACCAGTCTCAAGCCGCCACTTTGATAACTTGGAGCTTACGAACAGGTTTCTTCAGTCGCTCCCCTTCGGAGTCACCATCACCTCCGTTTATCGGTCCCCTGCGGTGAACAGTGCGGTGGGAGGAAGCTCGTCAAGCCAGCACATGAATGGGCTGGGGATGGACTTAGTACCTCATGGAATGAGCAACGAAGAACTTGCTACATGGCTTTGGGCAAACCGCGCCTCTTATCCCGAGTTGGATCAGGTCATCTGGTACACCCATAAGGCCCACGTTCATATCGGCATTTGCCCCGTCGGAGCGACGAACTGCGTATCGGGGGCTCCCCGAGGTCGGTTTTACAAGGCGCGGGGCGAGGGAAGCCAGTACGAATCGTGGCTTCCCGATGATGCGTCACTCACTGACGTAATGGTGGTGTATGCTCAAGCTCGACCTCGCCGCTTTTTGGCGCTGAAGATACTCTCTTTGGGTCTGGGATTTGCAGGCTTGGTGGGACTCGCTCTTATGATCCGGAGAAGAAGATGATTCGCAACTTTCCTGAACTATGGATGCACACGATTTGTCAAGGCTCCGTTGAGGGTGTTTTGGGCCTCTATCGGCACAATGCCGTACTGGTTCCGACCTACTCTGATCGGGTTCTCTCCGGTCACCATGAGCTTGCCAAATACTTCAAGATGTTCTTGGGAAAAGAGGGATTGTGCGGTCAGATTGATGGACTGATTGAGCAGGATTTGGGCTCCGTAAAGTCCGTTTCTGGTATCTACACGTTCCGTTGGATGGAGAGAGGGCGTGCCAAGGCCGTCATTGCCCGGTTCACGTTTGTGCTCACTCCAGAGTCCATCCATACAGGAAGGGTTTGGGTATCAGACAAGAGGTGGCGTATCGTCACTCACCACTCGTCAGAGATGCCCGACCTCTAACCTACGGGGATCTTCTTTTCGTCTTCGGAAAGTTGGAGTTGATAGAGCAATTCTGTTGACTCGTAAACCCTAATCCAGTCGGACAGGGCGGCGCGAACGAGGTCTGAGATAGAGGTATGGTCACCTGTAAGGGTACTTTCTTTCTGAGCAATGTCGCGGAGTTGATCGAAGATGCGAGTGCGGACACGTACACGCATTAGGTGGTGGGTTGGGGGGTAGGGCGAGAGATCCATTAGTGCTCCTGTCAAGAGATGGCATAGCTATTGTATAGTGCGTAGCACTGTTTGTAGCACTTCAACTTCTGGAATCGCGTCCTCAGACCTTGCGTCATACCGCCTCAACGTGTCATCTTCGTCATCGAGTGGTGCGCGAAAGCACCAAGGAGTTTTCATGCCTCGTCGCAGAAGCAATCCGATGCCAACGATGGGCGCACTATTCATCACCAACCCTCGAAGGAAGAACCCCATGGCAACACGTCGCCGTAATGGACTCGCTCTCCGGCGCAACGGTGCGCTAAACCATATGATCGCCAAGAAAATCAAGGTGAACATTCGCACTGCTGGTGGCCGTGAAGCTGTAAAGCAATACAAGCGCACTCCCGCATACAAAAAGTGGGCCTCAAGCGCGGCTACAAAGCGTGCCTTGTCCTCCGCTCGTACAGCAGCAAAGAAGCGCACCGCTGCAAGCAAGGCTTACACAAAGAAGCATGGTACAAGCCGCGCTGCTGAGTACATGGCGTCTCGGGGCGGAACAACTACAAAGAAGCGCAAGGCTTCCACAACGAAGCGTAAGGCTTCCAGTGGTGGAAAGCTGAACGCATGGCAGAAGCACGTACAGAAGACTCTGAAGGCTGGTGGGACAATGGGAGATGCTTCTGCGTCTTACTCAAAAGGAAGTTCCACACGGAAGACTCGCAAGACCTCGACCAAAAAGGGCCAAGTCCGGAAGACCGCACGTCGAGCCTACGAAAGCAAGAGCGGCGGAAAGCTGAACTCATGGCAGAAGCATGTACAGAAGACTCTGAAGGCTGGCGGGACAATGGGAGATGCTTCTGCGTCTTACAAGAAGCGCGCCAACCCAAGCCGTCGTCGTCGGAATCCAAGCCGTCGCCGCAACTCGTCTTACGGAGCATTGGCTCTCCGCACTAACCCCATGGCTACTGGATTGCATCCAGTCGATTTCGTGGCCGGTGCCGTAGACAAGGTGCCAGTGGTCGGACCTCGGGTTGCTCCTTACGTCGCGCCTTTGGCTGTCGGTGCCCTCTCCATGGGTGGTGTAGGTTACCTGCATCAGTTCATGGAAGAAAAGGACTGGTTGCCTGAATGGTCACAACCTTACAGCTATTCCCTGATCGGAGTGGGTGGTGCGGTTGCAACTCTGGCAATCCCTGTGGGAAGCCTGCAAGCTCGACGTATGGTCGCTGCTGGTATGGCAACGGTCGGGGCTGCAATCGACGTGTACCGTCACTACTTCGCTGGAGCGCCTTCCATGGCTGCTCTGGACGCAGCAGCAAACGGTGATCTGGGTGCCTTGGCTTACAAGGCAAACCGGGGCTACGGCGCTCTCGCTTACAAAGGTGGAGCACTCAACAACCCCGGATACGGAGCGTATGAGTACACTGGTGGGGCGCTGAACAACCCCACTTTCCGTGGACCTACACTGCACTCCCATACACCGAACCCCGGCTATGGTGACGCCACCGAAGGACAATCAACGTATATGGACGCATCAAATAACGATGCTGCGTATGCGCCCGGTGACTTCGATGCTCAGGAAGCTCAAGTTCTGATGATGGGGCCGCGTGCCTTCTTCGCCAAGTTCGGACAGCCTGCTCACAAGATGTCCCACCGTCAGAAGGGCGGAGTAAGTCGTCATGCTGGACAGCCCGGACACAAGTGGGGTTGGATGGTCAAGCTCGTTGGGTTCAAGGGGATGCAGCAGGTTGCTTCAATGCCCGTAGCCCAACGGCGACAGTTCATTGCTCAACTGAAGGCTCAAGCCCAACAGAGCCTTCTGGCTCAGTCGGGTAACATTCTTCCCGATCAGCCCCACGTCTATGAGGCTTCCGGTGCAACCGGAGCCACAGGATATGGCGCTCTTGTCTACAAGGGTGGGGCGCTCTAAGCCTCCCCTTCCTTTTTCGTTATCCTTTCACAACACTGATTCAGGAGAATCAACATTATGTCTTACGGAAACTACGGTATGCCCGCAAGTGGCATCATCCTTTCACCCGACGCTGGCCCGGTCCCTCCGGTCCCCCTTCAACAGCCCCAAAACCTGTTCCGCTTTGGTGAGCAAACAATCTGGAGTTCTCTGAACTTCGATGGTGGTGCTGTTCCCTTGGCTTCAACCACAAACCGTATCTTCAGTGTGCCAATCGGAAGCACTGGACAAGGTTTCGGGCAGGCTCTCAGTATAGCGGAGACAAACCTAAAAGAAGGCGGACGAGTGCCTAGCGGCGTTGCCTATGATGTCTTCGGTATCTCAACTGAGATTTCCGTTGGTAGCCAGCCTACTGATATTGCGGGTGGTATGAACCAAGGTCTGCCAATCGACACCGCTGCTGAGATTGCACAGCTTACCAATGTGCTCCATAATGGAGTTTTGAGCTGGGATTTCACTCAGACCGTCGTGGATATTTGCCCTGTGATCTTGGCCGGTACAGGTGGTGGCGCTTTCGGTGCTATCGCTCAGAACGCTGCTGGAGCCAACTCCGGTAACATGAACAACGGCAATGGCTCGATCTGGATGTATCGAAAGCACCCAGTCGCGCTCCCCGGCAACACGACGTTTTCTGTCGTGCTTCGCTTCGGTAGCCGTGCTGCTGCTACTGGCGTCAACGCCATCAACTTCCGCTGCACCCTGCTGGGCTACTACAAGAACGTCATCGAGATCGGCTAAACCGACTTCGCTGCATCTTGTTAGCATCAAACACCCTCGGGGCTTCACGGCTCCGGGGGTTTTTGATTTTGGGGTGATAGCACTCAAATGACAACCCCCACTCCACTCGATCCGCTTCTCATGTTACCCTGCTGACGTACTGACTATTGCCCGACTCTCGGAGAACTCAATGAGCCGTAGAAATGATTATGGATATGGATATGCAGCCCCCTCAAGTGGGCCGGACAACAGCGTTACTCCGCAGGGAGTGTCTGCTCGGACTACCATGCCGACAGTCGGAGAGATGGGAGGTCGCGCTCCTGCCCCGTGGATTCGCTTCCCATTCTTCCCTACTGCGCCGTTTTACAGCACCAACCCCAATGTGGGCTACCAAGTGCGCTATTACAGCGCCGGAGTCCTGAGCACCGATGCTGACATTCCGGCAGGTGGTGTCCCGAACGGCAACGAAGTCATCCGTACCATCCAGTTCGACATTCCATGCCGAATAATCGCAGTCAACGCTTCTTTCGCTTGGACCGGACAACCCGTTCTTGCTAACGCCTTGAACCTCGGCGTGGACCCGCTCGACCTGTTCCTGTTCCGCATGGAATACACCACAGGTGATCGCCTCCAAACCCAAGCTCGCTTGGCTTCTACGGTCTGTGGTTCCGGAGAGAACCCGGCTGAGATCGGAGGTACTGGCTACACGGTTGACCAAGGTGGGTCAATGGTACTCGGAATCAGCCCATTGGGTTCGATTGCGGACGGTATTCAGACCCCATGGCGTATTGATGTGACCCTGCACTGCCTTGAGATGCGAGGTTCCAGTAACTTTGTGGGTGGACAGGGGGGACGCTAATCTGTGTCCAATCGCCTTCCATACCCTCTCCCGAGGGACTATGATCCGAATGGCCCCTACCGAAATCCGGGGGTCACCAATCCACTTCCGGCTCCGGCAGATATTCCTACGCCTTGTTGGTTTGGTGGGGCTTCATCTGTGCAGTGGCAAGTCCCTGCTCCAGTTTCCGCAACCGTCAACTTGACGGCTCAATGGGCCTCTCCGATCTTCGATATGAGGCCGGATATACGCAACCTGACTTCCAATACGATTGACAACGGCACACCGGGTCACGTAGCGGCAGTCCCAATGTGGAACCCATCGGCCCAGTTGTGGCTTCAGTTTGAAAACCCCAGTTTGGGTGCCAATGGCATCAGCGCCCAAGACATGACAGGACTTCAGATCCTCTCCTTTGAAGAAGCCCATGTTTGTGATCCCCAGAATCTTTCCACGGTTTCAGCCATTGAAGGTGTGGATATTAGCTCGGAGTTTGACACGACGGGGGCATCCTGCATCATGGGTTGGTATCCAATAGGGGACGGAAACCCCGTTCGATACTACCGCCTCACCCTTACTCTGAACCTGCTCCTGAATGTTAGAACTACGGAGTTCAGTTTGGGACCAGTGCCTCCAAGGAACGTGCCGACTCTGACCATTCGACCGGTGATGTACTGATGCCTATCGTTACCGGAAAAACAGTAGGAAAGCAGAACGTCGCCAAAGCTGGGAGTAACATTGCCTTCACCAGTGGAGCCATTCCCGCCACCTCCGCAGCCTTCACCATACAGCCCTTGATATGCCCCGGATTGCCCAAGCTCACATGGATAATCGACCAAGCCCCCGGAGCAGGGGTGCTGGGTGGAACTTTCCAGCCTCAGATCGCCATTCGCCGTGACACATTCAACGTGACGGCTCAACTCACCTTTCAAAACATGGGACCTGCTGTCCTACTGGTGCCCGGTATAGCCACAATCATAGAGTTCAATGCGCCCGTGGAGGCCATAAGAGGACTCGTTACTCCTCCGGGGGCTCCTGTTGCTCCTGCGACCGTGTTCTTCAACACCCTCATGTTCGCCTCTGGTTGATCTACTCCGGAGCGAGCCATGAGAGCGAAGAAGTACATGCTGCTTCCTCGGGTCCGACGCAGTGCCCGGAACCCACCAAAGAAGATCGGCCTCAAGCGAGTACCCAAGGAAATCCTCAATGCGATGGCGAAGTTTCGTAGGGTTAGCCCTAAGATTCGGACCAACCTCGTAGGAGGGGCTGTCGTCGATCTGATCTTAGGTCGGACTCCGAAAGATTGGGATATTGAGGTCTTCGGCGTCACTCCGGACCAGTTGGCCAGCCTCGCAAGTCAGCTTGGGAACGCGAAGGAAGTGGGCAAAGCCTTCGGAGTCGTGAAAGTCGTTCTGCCTTCGGGCCTCGACTTGGACTTGTCCGTTCCCCGTACTGACAACAAGACCGGAGCAGGCCAAAAAGGATTCGCTCCTACCTTCGATCCCAATATGACGAACAAAGAGGCTGCTCGGAGGCGGGATTTCACCATCAACTCGCTGGCCTTGGACCTCTCGAATGGATTGTTGATTGACCCCTACGGTGGGCTCTCAGATTTGAAACGCGGGATAATCCGCGTCACCGACCCAAAACTGTTCGCTCAAGACCCCCTACGGGGCCTCAGAGCCATGCAACTGCTTGCTCGGAAGGCCAAGACCGTACACCCCGACACACTGAGGCTCATACGCCTGATGAGGCCCGATCTCCGTCAGATCCCCAAAGCACGGATTTTGGAGGAATGGAGAAAGCTGCTTCTCAAAGCTGAGAAACCATCTGTCGGCCTCCAGTTTCTCCAAGACAGCCGGTGGATTGAGAACTTTCCGGAGCTTGCCGTCCTTGAAAGCGTGCCTCAACACCCCGAATGGCACCCGGAGGGCGATGTGTGGGAACACACCAAGCTGGCTACGGATGCAGCGGCTACCCTTCGGCCCTACATTCGGGAGAAGTACAGGGAACCCTATATGTTTGCAGCCATGCTGCACGATGTAGGGAAAGCCGTACCGGGCATCACTGTGTACCCGGAAGACGTTGAATCCGGAAAGTATCCTCCAGAGAGGTTGTATACCGCCCATGGCCATGACTCCGCAGGCCGGTATAGGGCTCGGGACTTCATGGAGAGTATCGGAGCATCTAAGAAGGACACTCGGCTCGTCGAAGAACTGGTCGCACAGCACATGCAGCCCTATGGCCTCATATCCGGAGAGTCCGGAAAGAGCGCGTGGGGTCGGCTGGGACGGAAGATGGGAGAGGCAGGAGGTGACCTACGGCTCTTAGGGCGACTTAGCCAAGCTGACGCAGGGGGGAGCCGTCCTCGGGGCGTCCGTACCTTCACAGAAGATGCCCCTGACTGGGACCACGTACCCTCACGCGAGTCGTTCAAGTGGCACGAAGCCTTTGAGAAGGAAGCCAGTGCGACCAAGCCAATGATTCAAGGCCGAGACTTGATGGCACTCGGATACCGTCCGGGCCCGAAGATTGGCGATATGCTCAGACTGGCTCTGGAGTTGCAAGACGAAGGAATGGAACGAGACGAGATTCTGGCAACGGTAGAGGCCACGTACCCCATGAAAAGCAAAAAGAACCGTCGCAATCCAGCTTACCCAGCAATGTTGGCCCACGACTGGAACAAAAAGGGCCAGCCCGATCCGAAAGGGTACTGGGCTTCTGAGAAATATGATGGACTCCGTGCCTTGTGGGACGGTGAGAACTTCTATTCCCGCAATGGCAAGATTTTCCATGCTCCCCAATGGTTCAAAGACACGCTTCCGAACACCCCACTGGACGGTGAGTTGTGGCTGGAGAGAAGCGTAGCTGGCTTTCAGAAGGCCGTGAGCGCCGTTCGCAAGAAGGTGGGAGGCAAAGAGTGGGAGAACATCACTTACATAGTGTTCGACATCCCGACGAGTACGGAAACTTTTGAGAAGGTTCAAGCCAAGCTCCGTCGCATGGATCTTGGACCCTATGGGGAGGTTGCTCCGCAGTACAAAGTCAAGAGCAAGTCGGACATGCTCCGGCACTTCGATAAGGCCGTAAGAGAAGGGGCAGAGGGCATTATGCTCCGCAAACCCGGCTCTCGCTACGTTACCACGCGCACCATGGCCCTCCTGAAAGTCAAGCCCACAGACAGTTCTGAAGCTGTGGTGACCGGCTACCAAGCTGGGACGGGCAAGCATCGAGGTCGGATGGGCGCACTGCATGTCTACCTTCTCGGAGACAAGTCCAAAAAGTTCAAGATCGGCACCGGATTCTCAGACAGGGAGCGGGAATCTCCGCCTCCCATCGGGTCCATTGTCGAGTTCAAGTTCAATGACAAAACTGCCAGAGGCATCCCTCGGTTCCCGGCGTTCCTTCGGATCAGAACCGACATGATGGCCGACCGGCCCAAGCGCAAGGCTGCGAAGTCCAAAGGAAAGAGAGTTCTCTTTTCAGGCTCTCGTCACTGGGATCGGGTCGATCCTGTTCGTGCCGTGATTTCCTCCATCCCTCGGGGGTCCACTGTCATCCACGGAGGAGCCAAAGGGCTTGACTCGCTCGCTGGGAGACTGGCCCAAGAGAAGGGACTGAAGGTGGAAGTGTACGAAGCCGACTGGAGCCGGGGGCGAAAGGCAGGGCCGGAGCGGAATCAAGAGATGGTAGATGCCGGGGCCGACATTGTGTACGCATTTCCCGTAGAGGGAAGTCGAGGCACTTGGGATCTGGTCAAGAGAGCGCGAAAGGCCGGACTCCCGGTTCAAGTCTACGGCGAAGATTTCGGAACAACTAAAAAGAAGGCTGCGAAGCCTGCACGGAAAAAGACAGTGGCAAAGGCGGCTCCGAAGCGCAAGACGAGAAAAGCCGCTCCGTCCAAGTCGAAACACACCGCAGCCGACTACTTCAGTATGGGGTCTGCCGACTTGGTATCCCTCGGAGATGCCGGAGCCAAGAAAGAGTTGAAGCGGAGAGGCCGTGACCCGAGAACAGGGAAGAAAGTGCGAAGGTAGCACTCCGATTCGGGCAACCACTCCAGTCTCTCCGGCATCAGTGTTACCCTGATAGCCGATTATGAGGTTTTTATGGCTCGCGCTGCTCGGAAGAAGGCTACTCGTCAATACACATCCCGCAAAGGACGCCGGAAGGCTGAATCTCCGGAGATGCGGTCTGGATTGGGGATCAACATGGCAAACTACTCCTCTTTTCCCAAGGCGATAAGAGATCGGTTTGTCGATGGGTACGAAGAAGCAAAGTCGGCTTATGCGTCCGGGGCCTTTCATGTCTCCGGCTCTTTGACCAAGGGCAAACGGAAATCTGCTCGGCAGGGAGTGTTCGATCATGTCCGCGAAACCGGAAGTGAGCGACTGCAACTCTACTTGAACGAACCCAATGAGCCCGGAAAGGCGTTCAGGGCTGGTGTCCGTTCTGGTGTTCAAGTCATCTGGAATGAAGAAGGAGCAGGACGATCGGAATACGGAGCGCGGTACAACCCATCAGCGCAGTTTTACGAGCAAGCTCGGTCCTATGGATACAGTAGGGCAGCAGTAGACCGTGTGCATCGGTCCAAGGGTGGAGATGATGCTCCGTCTTCTATCACTTCCATGAAGAAGGACGACGACAGTAACCTCTACTGGCCTGTCCGGACGGCTCGGGGCACCCATTGGCACTACACCATCAAAAAGGGGTCGAGAAACCGCTGGTACGTGGCCTTCAGGCGTCGGGATGGCGACTCTGCGATTCACTACATCACCCCAGAGGCCAGTGCGTCACGAAAGCTCCACTACTACCGCACAAGGCAGGATGCTTTTGAGGCATTGGCAAGCCATGTCTTCCAAGGAAAGCACGCAGCGTTCAAGAACCCGCGCCGGAGACGATAAGTGTGGCTCGGATTGCTCTCGGCTCAAACGTCAAGGAAGGCCCTCGGCGTGGACAAGTAGTTGGCCACCGCCCGAAGGGTATGGTGGACGTACAGTTTGAGGATGTGGGCTGGGTAGAGCGCCGTCAGGAACAGAGTCTCCGTAAAGGAAACCCTGCGGGGAAAGGCGACACCTACGATCCTACGCTGGAGCAGTGGCGGCGGCAAGTCCTTGGCATCTACAAGACACAGGTGAAGCGAGGCTTTACACCGGAGCAAGCTAAAAAGGATGCGTTTCGTATTGCTGGGGGAGTGACCTACCGGGATGGCCGACGTAAGAAAGGCAAGATGGAGGCTACTGCAAAGGGCCGGAGAGGGGCCAAAGCAAAGCTGGAGAGTCCGGATGCTTGGAAGAAACGACAAGAGTGGGAACTGTTCTTGGCCATAGGCCGCAAGTCAGGGAAGCATCGTGTTGTCCCTCAGAAGCACGGAAAGCAAACCCGGTACTCTGTTCAACCGGGTGGCCGATACTTCTATGGGACAGGAGCCAAGAAGCGGGCCATGGCTCTGCGAGATGAACTGAACGGAGTCAAGATGAGAGGCCGTAAACGCAAAGCCGCAAACCCCGGCGATTACTATGATCATAGCGAGGTGAGTTCAAAGCGGAGAGCGATGTACCCAGACACCGATGCTCCGTATCTGGTGATGGCAGACCGAGACAAGGTGTTTGAGTACAAGCGATTTCGAGATGCCAAGAAGAAGGCAGGAGAACTGGCCAAGACTGCCAGTGAGGTAATGGTCTTTCAGGAGGGGCAGCTTGTCCTCCAGTATCGGAACAACTGGGTTCCAGTAGCTCTGGGAATAACCGCCTCCGTAGCTACACTTGCAGACTTGGCCCAGCGCAAGTGGAAAGAAAAGCAGAAGAAAGCGAAGAATCCTCGTTACCTCGATGAGCGTGGCGGGATGGCCCGAGGGTCATTCGGTCTACACGCTGCCGCTCGGGACCAGCTTCAGCAAGCACGAATCTTGGGTCAGCTAAAAGGACTCCGAGAGCTTGCGTATGATCGCATCCAAGGGACGAAACAAAAGCACCGGGAAGCGCGAGTTGAAGCCCAACGCGATCTCGACAAGGTGGAGATAGAGTTCACTACGCTGGTGAGGCAAGTCACCAATGAGATCCCTTCGAGGGAATCGGGGCTCCGAAGCCAAGCCCAATCGAAAGCCATGGGAGCACTCCGCACCGAATACAGCACCGCCTACCACAAGGTTCTGGATGACCAAGCGGCCAAACGCCGCAGAAGGCGCAAAGTCTTGAACCCCGTAAAGAGCAAGATGCGAGGTATTGCCAAGTCAGGCGTGCCCTACCACTGGGGCGGTGTAAGAACACCCAAGTCGTATCAAGGCATGAAGCCAACTCTCTTTAGAGAAGGCAAGACGTTCTACTTGGTCTACGAGGGCAGGAGCCGCAAGATCCCTCGGGTCATCTCAGACGCTAACCGGGCTGCTGGACTCAAAGGAGCGAAGTGGAAGCGAGAAAAGAGCGTGACGAGCGCCCTGTGGAAAGACGTTGATGAGACACCTACGCGGTACTCAATCCAACATCCCGAGTCGGGGAGAGGGTCAAAGTCTGATCCTTACCGCATCTACGACAAGGAGAAGGGTCGGTTTTTCAAGAAGACGTTTACCCGGAAGAAAGACGCCGACGATTTCCTGTGGGAGAAGCAAGGGGGTACTCGGAGAGATTATTCGACAAAAGCACGGGGACTGGAAGACCGTCCTCGGGATGAGCAGGTCCGGAGTGACCGATTCGCCGGAGCACAAATCACGGCGTACACAACTACGTCCCTGAGCCGAGCCGAGTACGTCGCGAAACACTTAGACTTTATTGAGATCCCTTTCGGGACATTTGAAAAAATAGAGGTCGGTGAGGAGCCTTACCGGAGAGAGAAAGTTGGACCCTATAAGGTTTATGGCATTGGGACCCGCCCTGAACAGCGTCGGAGGCGTCGTTTCTTCCCCCTGACCTACACAATGGTAACACCGCTTGGTGCGGCTTTTCTCAATAAAAAGTTCGCCTCCCCTGCGGAAGCTGTAAAGGCTGCGCTGAGAGTGAAGACCCGAGAAGGCGGGCCTACTGTGAGGCAGGGCCTAAAGGCGCTGGACAAGCGTATGCCTGACTACGAGAGACTCAGCGCGGCAGAAGCACGTCAACGAATGGTGCTCGATAGGCTAACCCTATATGGCTACACCATAAGTGATTTCACAGTAACCGGGGCTCCGAGCACCGTCTCTGGCGATTTCCAGTTGTCCCCCGTCACGCTCACTGACCGGTTTAGGAACGACGATGGTACTGTCCGCACCTCAAAGCGCAAAGCGTGGAATCTTACGCAAGAGAAGGATGGTGGTCATGTTACCTTGGGCACAGGCACTAAGGCCCAAATGGAGAAGCTCCGCCGTCAAAAAGTGAAAAGCGGCAGTATCGCCTCTCCCAAGGCCGCAATCAAGAAAGCCCAAGCAGAGATTGATTCTGCGATGAGAGCCGTAGAGGTAGCTGAGAGCAAGATCACCACTACTCCGTCCCGTCCCTCCTTCACTCTGCTCGCACATGGCAGAGGGGGAGACATTCAGTTTACGGAAGAAGGATTCGATCTTACAGGGCCAGTAGGTGTCGTGAAGATAAACTTGAATGCCCTGTCTGACCCTACCGTAGAACAGATTTGGAAATCCGGCCCCACGGCCCGCAAGCGGAAAGGATCGCTCGGCCACCCCGAACTTGATTGGCTCGGAGCTATCCGTGCGAAGCAAACTCGCCTGAGTCCTCGACAAGCCTCCCGCATAGAGAGGCAAAGAGAGGAGAGGGCTGAGTCTCAGCTAATGGCTCATGGTGGCCGCGCTCCTATTGTGAAGGCCCCGTCGAAGCGTCGTGCCCTCGTTTCCCAGTTCCAGTACAAACAGAGTAAGCGCAAAGGCGAGAAGGTTTATTCCACCAAGACAGAGAGGATGGACCCATTTGACCGTAAGCTGGCCGAGTTGGAAGCCTTGGAAGCGCAGTTGGCGGCACTCAAAGCCAAGGCCAACCCCATGAGGACCAATAGCTTTGCTGCCGTTGGGCGTGGAGCGTTGGCCGGAGGCAAGTGGCTTGTCCAATCCAAGACCGGCAGAGCGATCTTGAGCGAAGCCGCAGTGATCGGAACGATGATCGTCGGTGAGAAGCTGATGAGCCAAGGCAAAGTTAGCCCCAAAGTGATGAAGTACATCCAAGCGCGGGTCGAGAAGGAAACAGGTCAGAAGCCTTCTCAAGCGGAGGTCCGGAAAGTCCTCAAGGGCATCGACCCCAACCAAGACCAGACGTTGACGGCTGATGAGGTCACCCGCGTACTGAGGAAAGGCCGGAGGAAGCGATGAGTCTGCACAGCAATGCGACCCACGTTCCCCACTACATGAGGGAGCAAAGAACGAGGACAGGGCATCTCAACTGTCCGATGTACTTTCGGTATAGGGATCAGGCGGCAACTGCCACTGACGCCTACAACAGAGGCAACTTGCACCGAAAAGCTGAGATCGAGTTGGGGAGATGCCATAGCTACGGCGGGTATGGTGGATATGGTGGCTGCGGCCACTGTGGAAAGCCTACCTGTGGCAATAAGGGAGGTCAGTACGGAGGGTGTGGGACTTTTCTACGGATCGCTGTGAAAGACCCCCAGAAGAAAGCCTGCATCCTTGAAAAGAGGATAGCCCGCCATAAGAAGTGCTGTGAGAAAAAGTGCTTTTGGTATGGGCAGAGAAATCAGTGCCGAAAACTTGCCGAGGCGCAGGCAGAGTTGGACGCGATTCTCATGGAGCAGTACGGCCCGACCACCATCGAGACGAGCACCGACACTGCAATGGAGAAGCTCCGGATCAAGGAACAGGTCGAAGACAAAAAGTATAAAGAGGAACAGGCCAAGCTCCAGAAAACTCTGGTGGTGGCGACCGGCATAGGGATCTTCGGGCTTTTAGCCTTTGCGGTCCTTCGGTAGTGAGACGCCTCCAATACCAAAGCTACGGAGCTACCGATATGGACACCCAAGCGGGCGTCGATATTGCTGTCGAACTCGCCATGGTGGGGGAAACTGCCGGGAGCGTAACTGCCCTACTCAAAGCGGCAGGAACAAGTGCGGCTACTGCAAATCCCGTTGGCTGGATCGTGGCTGGGGTCTTGGTTGTCGCTACTTCAATCATTGCCTTTGTGGGGGCAGCAAAACGTCGCACAATGAAAGTGGAGATGGTAGCTCCGTTGGCCAAGCAGTACGGCTTTCCCCAAGCCGTCGCTTTCCCCAACTTTGTGATTGAAGCCCTACAAGAGAACAAGTCTCAGTGGCGTAAACTCCAAGCATCGAAGCTCGAAAAGGATATTGCGAAGGGCAAAGGCAAAAGCTGGGAGAACACAGCCAAGTTGCAGTTTCTCGGGATTGTTGAAGCGTTCGATATGGCGGAGCAGCGCATCAAAGCCGGGTTGCCTATGGTTGCCCCCACTGAAGCGGACGTAAAAGCCTTACAGAGAGCAGTCAGGCACACGAAAGAAGGGACCAAACTCACCGAGAGAACTCGGGAGTTGGTGATCCTCGGTGGGATTACCGTAGCTTTCGTAGCCGTGGCGTTTCTAATCCTTGATGATTAGCGCCGTCGTCGCCATGACGCGGCGGCCTGACTCATCGTTTTGCCCTTCAGCATTTCCCTCTGGACGTGGCGATTGTACGCGGACATCTTCCCACCGTTGCTACGGCGCTTGGTGTTCTTGCGGCGTTTCGGATTGGGCTTAGATGCAGAGTCAGAGTATCCTTCCAGATAGCCTTCCTGATAGCTCAGGGAGCGGTTCCGCAGAGCGTTCGCTGCCATAGGTCGGGTTGATCCGTAGTCCGACGCTCCCTTGTTGTAGCCTTGGCCAAAGGACCGGGGGTTCGCTACCATCTCACCCCGCCGAACGGTGGAACGTCCTGCCTGGACCTTCTTGCTCCGTCCTCGTACAATATCAGCATGGCGCTTTGCTTTCTGTCGTTTGGTCAGCATCCGAGTTTGGGAGGGATGTTCCTCTGTCCCGCCAAGGAAGAATGGGATTCCATCCACCTGACCAGAGCGTGAGGGATAACCGTCGTGATCCAGCTTCTTCTTACTAACGTACAGCCCTTCACGGCCACCGGGGACCATGTAGTTGAGGGACCGCTTGGTTCCGGCGAAGCGACGTTCGACATCATCTCCGGCGTCCACGACCCGGAGCTTGATACAGCGGTAGCAAGTGATGTTCTTTGCCTTTGATGCAGTCACGCCTCGCTTCTTACCCCTCGCTGGTTTGCCTGCTCCACAGAGTGCTTCGTCTTTCATTCCTTTTCGGATGTGAACTCTGTGCTTCCATCCACCCTTGGGTGTCTTTTCGCCCCGGTGGTCAACGATGACCGCTTGTCCTTTGCCCAGAGGCATACCAAGTGGGTTGGTGAGCAGCTTCAGTGCGCCATAGTTTTTGCGTCGAATCATGTTCTTTCTCCGAGGTTTGGTAGTCAGTTCGCGGAAATACCGCCCACTACCGTCAATGGTTGCGGCCCCAGTAAGGTCTTGGTTACTGCTGGGACTCCAGAAACTAAACAGGGGGCTATCCTCGAACTCCGGGCCTTCATCCTGCTCAAGCATCAGCTTGATCGAGCGCACTCTCAGCTTCTTAGCTATCTCCTTCTCCGCAACTTTGACAGCGGCGGGAGAGTTAGCAGCCTCGATCCAAAACGGGGGAATGTCTTTCGACTTTGACCCAACAATAACGGAAGCCGAAACGCGGTACTTGTACTTGTCTGTGCTGCGCCCCATGTTCTTTCTCCGAGGGTTAGCGGCCTTGCGTCGGGATGCCGAAGCACCTACCGACCGATCCCAGCCATAAAGGGGGTATTTCTTCTTCCCGCCACGTTTGGCCGGAGTGGGCTTTTTCTGGCCCACAATATGAGTGTTCCAATAACGTGCCCAATCGAAGTCTGGGTAGGCTTCAGCTACCTCAGTGAGAATCTTTTTTCGTCGGGCCGGAGTGGTATAAGCCGAGGATGCGTAGGGTCCACCGAGGGCCAGTCGAGCATGGAACAGATCCCCGATGGGGTACTTCTTGCTGCGGGGGTAAACGTAGAGTCCCGTTGCGGCAGAGCGGGGAGTTTCCTCTATATAAGAGGGTACTTCCTCCCAACCATGTCCAAGGCGAGCCATGTGTTTCTCCAGCGTGATTACGTTTCTGAAGTTACTCCGTAGGAAACAGTGACTCAATAGGTAAGGTACAATCCGAGTGCTATGAAGCTGCAACTACGTCCGTTCCAATCTGAAGATGTCGATTTCATCCAGCGCCATGACTACCGTGTTCTGGTGGCCAATGCACCCGGCACTGGAAAGACGATTGAGTGCTTGGCTTGTCTCAAGAGGGACCGGAAAAAGCTGATTCCTACCGTCGTTGTCTGCCCTCCGTCCGTAGCCCATAACTGGCGGAGAGAGACGAAGAAATGGTGTCGATGGGCCAAGGTCTACATCGTCAAAGGCAAAAAGACTCCGTTACCCAAGAAGCACATTGATGTGATTATCGTCCCATGGTCTGTCTTGGCGGATCGGTACTTGGAACTGGTTGGAAAGCGCCCCAAGTTTCTCATCGTAGATGAGGCGCATTTTGCCAAGAACGAGGACACCCTCCGAAGCCAAGCTCTCCGGTTCCTGACCCGCCGTATTCCTCATCTCGTTTTGCTGACCGGAACCCCACTCATCAACAATGAACGGGAGATCGAAGTTCTACGGAGCTTGTTTGGAGTGGATAACCCTCCGATGATCCGTCGCCTTCTGGAAGATGTGGCCAAAGACATTCCCCCGAAAACCCGGTCAGTATTGCCGATTGAGTTGAGGCCCAAAGACCGGGCAGATTACCGAAAGGCCGAGGAAGACTTTGAGGGCTGGCTTGAAGCTGAACTCAACAAACGGATGCAAAGCGGGGAGGCTGAAGCCGCTGCACACAGGGCCTTAGCTGCCGAAGCGCTGGTCAAGATCGGCTACCTGCGACGGATTCTGGGGAAGGCCAAAGTCTACGCAGCAGCGGAGTGGATTGCTCGGGCCGTGTTGCTGGGAGAAGCCGTAGTGGTGTTTTGCGAACACCAAGAACCTCTCAAGCGTCTTCAACACTTGCTACGCAAACAACGGATCGGGTTTGTGACTATCCAAGGGTCTACGACCCCGAAAGGACGCCTTGACGCTGTGGACAGCTTCCAGAGTGGGAAGGTTCCGGTGTTTCTTGGAACGAAGGCCGGAAAAGAGGGAATCACCCTCCACAGAGGACGGCATCTCCTGTTTCTGGAGCGTTTCTTCACAAGTGCCGATGAGGAACAGGCCGAGGATCGTATCCGACGCATTGGACAAAGGTACGCAACAACGATTTGGTTTCTGCACGGAGTCGAGACGATTGATGATCGGTTGTCTCAGATCATTGAGTCCAAGCGGAGATTGGTGGATCGCATTGTCGGATCGGCTGATGTCGGAGAGAGTGACGAAGGGGCCGTAATGGACCTCATTTCGTCATGGGGTAACCATGTCAAATCCACCGCTGATCCAACTACTCTGGGTCAAGGTAAGTCGCTGCCAGCCCTTCCCAGCCCTTCGGTAGTGTGCTCCTTGATGTTTGGAGCGGAGCGCTGGACCCAAGCCTCCGCAAAGGTCTGGGCCAAGATGAACGGCTACCACGCCACAAAGGTCTATCAGACAGGTAAGGTGGTACGGGTCGAGAATCATAGCCCTTCGCTCTTTCACCGAGGATCGTTCCAAGCAGTGCCCTTATCGGGCGATATTCAAGCCGTATTGGGCAAGCGCAAAGGCAAGCGTAGCACTCGGAGTTCAGGAAGAAGGAGGACTCGGAGAGGTATGCGGTGATAGTCTTGGGCAACCGCCCGGAGATTCCATGTATTACCGATCGCCTCATGTCATCCGAAAGGGCAAGATCCCAATGATCACGTCAGGAACCGGCTCCGCTTATAGATCCCCCTACGGAGCCTACGGAGAGTATGGCGCATCATGGGCTCCCAAGAAAAGGCGACTGGCGAAGTGCCCTCCAATGCAGGACGCCTACGACAAGTGGCTGATACAGAAAGAAAGGAAGATCAAGAACTGTTCGTGGCCCTACTTGGGCGGCTGTGCCAAGAAATACCGCAAGAAGCAAGCAAAGCTGGAAAACGAAGGCAAGGCTGCGTGGCAAATGTGCAAGGGTCAAGGCAAGATAACGGAAGCCCAAGACTTTGCGGTGGAAACCGGAATCGCGCCTACCTACATGGAGGAGGACGTGATGGTGGCCTCTGATGGTGGCACTGTCGTAGTAGCCGAGGACTATGATTACGAAGAAGAAGAAGAAGACAAGGGTATGGGTGGCACCTTGCTGCTTATGGGGCTTGTCGGTGGCGGAGCTTTGCTCCTGTTGCTAATGCTCAAGAAGTAATGGGGTGTGGTCTAACTGGCAGGACGCCTGACTGTTACTCAGGAAGTTGTTGGTTCGAGTCCAGCCGCCCCAGCCACTCTTGGTCTGAAAAATGAAGGGATTGTTCAAAGCCTTCCTGACATGGGAAGCCTTCTGGCTTGCTCATGCTCTCTTTGAACGTCGGAGCCTGTATGCCAAGGCTCGAAAAGCTGCCGATTCGGTAGGCAAGCCCTTACTTGTGGTTGGCTCACCGTATGGAATGTATGGCTGTGGGGATGTCGTATTGGACCCCAAGGATACCGGAGAGTGCCCCAACGTCGTCACTGAATCCGTGGAGAGCATCCCCTTCCCTGACAAACACTTTGGGGCTGTCTTTGCCTCCCATGTCTTAGAGCATGTGTGTGATCCCCACACCGCCCTCTCAGAACTCCACCGCGTAGCGGATTCGGTCTACATCGCTTGGCCTCGCCCTTGGCGAACTATTGCATGGGCTAACCCCGGCCACACTTGGCTGATGGGCAAGAAACAGGGGGATTTCACATTCCGTCCCTTACGGGACGATTGTAATGCCCCTCGCTTCTTCGGCGCTGTGCCGTGAGCGGGGTAAACCGTCGCGGGTGCGAAATCTGGTTTATCTCCGGAGAGGACTACGACGAGTACCCCGGTGATCGGGATGCCTATGATCTCATGGAGGACGTGGACCGCCTGTTTCGTCAGGCGGAAGTTCGGCCAAGCTCCAGAGAAGATCAATACTTGGCCTGCTTGGACGATGATGGTCAAGTATTGGGGGGTGGAGTCCACGGAATCCACAGAGTCCACCCGACCCACGAAGACGACGACGAAGCGTACCTCGCCTTCACCTTCTCGGTAGTAGTGTCACCCACAACTCGCCGGAGAGGGATCGCAGAAGCTCTGGTACGAGAAATGGAAGACTTTGCACGAATGGCGGGCGATAGCTACGAGCTTCCGGTGAGGATGGAGGCTTGGGTGGTCAATCAAAACATGGCAAAGCTCCTGAACAAGCTGGGCTTCGACTCCACGGCCAGTCGTGGGGAGTGGAGTCGCCAAGATCCCTACTACGAGAAGGAGATAGGGGGGTAGTCCCTACGGGACTGCTGTTCTGGCTTGGCTCCCGGCCCGGTGCCGAGGAACAATGGCCTAATCGCGCACGCGCATAATGCGTGATGCGCCCGTGAGGACCCAAATCAGCGAAAATGCAGTTACATCCTGCCTTTTTCTATTGTTGTGGTAATATAGTATTTCCGCAACTATGCAGAAACAGGACATAAAGCTCCGTAGGTTGCTCCAAAGGGGTTTGTTGCTCGGCAGTAGCACTCTAAGGGCCTTCAGAGCCTCGACTGCCCCTACGGGGCATAGTAGAGTCACTAAACCAGTACGAGGCAGGTATGGCGCGAAGAAGATACATCGCAGAGGATGGAGTAAACTCCACCACCGTTTTCTTTGATGAGGACGATGCCTATGATGACTTTTTAGAGACTTACGGGTACGAACCACTGCGGATCTTGGACGTGACTGATGGCTACGACGAAGCCATCATCATGTGGGAGTCCGACGAGTAGCACTCCAAGTTGACAGGCCGGGTGGTTATCTCCTACGGAGAGCGGTACGATGGCTTCACATTGGAGCCAATGATGCAAACCACCCCCGGCTATATGCAAACCTCACCCACCTTCCCCATGGTTCGGAAGGGTCCTATCTCTATGGGAGGAAAGGGTGATGGAGGGATGTATCAAGGCTACGGCCTCACTCCGTCTGCCGACTACATGACCTCTCTTGGTTCGATGGCCAACCTCAAAGATGTGGACTTCGACAAAATGTCCCAAACGGAGAAGACTGCGTTGGCTGGCGTGTTGGGAGCAACTCTGATTGCTACGACCCTATGGACGTTTGCAGTAGGTCCTTGGGCCGTCAAGCAGTTCAAACCCGAATGGAGCTATGGCAAGCGGCTTGTGACCTCTTTCATCGCCGCAGCGATCCTCCGTATCGGAAGGGGCCTTGTTGCACCAAAAGAGGCGTAAATGTCGGGGTGCCCGCCAAAATGTGTTGAATCCCGATACGATAATCTGGGGGCCGGAGGTGGTGGTGGAAACCCAGATGTGGTGCCCGGAGCCAACCCTGCAAGGAAAGACCTCGTTACTGGTACGACCTCTACCACAGTGACCTTTGCTGCCCCTACTGGGGGTTCAGGAAGCGGATTCACTTACGGCGCTACTCTCTCGAAACCCGTTGGATCTGGGGCGGGGCTCGCTGGTACGGGCCTCGGACCCTACACCATCTCATCCATGGCTGATGGAGAGAGTTACGGAGTCATCTTCACTGCTACCGATGCAGGGGATGGTCAAGTAGCCAACAACTTTGGCCTCGTCGATGTTGCTACCGCTCTGACCCAACCAGCCGCTTTCCTTATTCCCAACGTCACCGAATCCATCGACAACATAACGGTCGATTTCGTAGACAACGGAGAATTCCTCATTCCAAACGTAACCGTGGTGCCCTAATGCCTCTTATCTCTTGGTCCCAATCCGCTATCCAAAACGTCACCTACTCCGGGGGCGTCGTGCAGCTTGAGTTTATGACGGATCTCGCCACGTTGATCGGAACGCTCACACACTGGTCGATTGAGACAACCGATCTCGATGCCACTGGTGGTGCCTACGTCCTAAAGCCAGACCCCGGATCGGCTTACCCCAACCAGCGAATCCTCCTGTTTGCGTCAAGCACTGCCATAGGAGATAGGGCCAACTCGTATATGGACACCTACGACAGCGCGAGTGCCACGGAAAGCAAAACCGTTGGAATCGGATACTGCCGAGATATTACTGGTGGGACTTACGTTGATTGGAACTCAACCAACCCGTTTGGATTCGCCGCAGCACAACTGCCCCAATGGTGGCTCTATCAAATAGCCTCCCCACAGTTTACCGCGAGCCTTCGACCGAACCATATGTATGCCGTCGAGAGCGCCGATGGGTTGGCGCTTTTCTTCAACAAGACGGCGACCGCAAGTTGGTGGGGGATGGTCGCTGGGTATCTCATGGAAGACATTGACGGCGTTCCATTCAGTATGTGCATGACCTCTGGGCCCTCAGTAATCTCGTCAACTTTTTGGGGAAGCAGCAACGCCTTTGCTGATGGCTCTGGAGTGAACGATACAAACGCGTCCATGCAGGCGTGGAAGGGGGCCGTGTCTGCGCGTGATTCCGTCACCAAGTTGAGCCTAAAAACGACTGCCGCTCCACAACTGACGACGGCAGGGGGAACTCGGGTTCACTTGCCTCGCTACTATCGCTTTCTGACTGTCCCTCTCAACTTTGCCGGTAATCTCCGTCAGATTCGTATGGGAGAAGATGTGCTAACACGAACACAGCTATCCAACGGCGGGGGCGCTGTGCAGAGCACGCTGTTTTCTGCGTCCCTCGGCTCCGTCGCTGACTCACTGGCGTTTGACGAGGGATGACGCACTGCCCACCAAAATGTACTGAATCTCGGTATGACAATCTCGGAGGCGGCGGTGGCGGTGGTCCGGCAACCAATGGTGAGTGGAGAAGGTTCCTTCTCGTCGGTGCCAACAGTGAAGGCGGTACATCGACCGCTGCCACTACTTACAGTAGCCTCACGGAGTCGGCAGCTTCGACAGTATGGGAAATGCCCAATTACACAGCCACTCCGTTCACGACCCCTGTTGGGACGGGAGCAGCGATTGGACGGACTTTTGTTCGACCTCTGGTCGATGCGGCGGGCAACGCCGTGGACTATGGAAATCCGTTTCAGCTACGCACGATGATGGAACTGATCAATGTCACCGTCAGCACCGGAAACGCGAGCGACTGGGGCAGCACCGGAGAAGTAGAACCGGTGATGTGCATGGGACTCACCGCCGAGTCGGATGCGAACAATGTCCCTACCAACGATTTTCTCGCCCAAGCGTGGTCCTCTGAAAACAACAACCAGCCCCTCAACTCAAAGGTAGGCTGGAACAAGGGACCGATCAGCGGAAGCACTCGTACCCAGTATGTCAACAACTCCATAGCGTTCACCAACGTCTTTCCGACCTATTACTACGGAGATTTCAGTTTCGGACCTGACTTCACTAACAACTGCCAAAACTCATCCGTTCGTATTCGAGGATGGCAGGAAACGAGCGGAGTTCAAACGGCGGCTGGTCCGAATAGTTGGACGCAGGGAAACATTCCAGCCAATACCGACCAAGTGTCAAATGCCGATGTACCCCTCCAACTGTTTGTGAGTTTCTCTCCTCGGAATACCGGAGGCACCCTGATCAATCAGCGCAACAATGCTCAGGTAACAGTGACATTTCGGTGGTGGTATATGCTCAACTACATCTCAGGAGGATGGACCCCATGAGTTATGAACTTGCCACGGTGAATGGAGATACCGGAGTCGTTGAAGGCGATGAGGGAAAAAATGAGGTACTCCAGTTTTCGCTTTTTATCAAAAAGGAAGATTGGGATGCGGCAGTCGCTAATGCAGCCAACTCCGAAGCTCTCATCCAATGGATCAACACCCAGCTTTCCTTGTAGCACTCCAAGTTGAGCGCATCTTCTATGCGTCTCTCCGTTCCGTGATACCGTCCTGACAGCTTCGGGATCAGTCAGCAGTCTTACCGTAGCGACTTTCACCCCTACCGACTGCAAGGATAAAATATCATGGCTACCTGTAACATTTCTGCTCCCTTTGACATTACCATTGAAGGCGTTGATCTCGATGTCGCAAAGACCTTCACCGCCCCTCGCGCCTTCGACATCGTGGGAATCACGGCTGTCAACATCGCCGCTGCTGCTGGAACCCTCACAGTGGCGGGTGCTACCGCTGGAACCGTGACTGCAACTACCGCTGCACCACCTCTTGCGGGTGCAGGAGTTGTTCAAGCCCAAGCACAAGTCGGCCCGACCGCCCCTGTTACTGTGCTTGCAGCCAACAGTTCGATCGCCAAGGACGAAGTGATCACAGTCACAGCGAGTGCTGTCACCATTACTCAGGTCGTTCTCCACTGCGTTGCGAGCGGTCTTGGCGAAGCCATCACCATTAGCTAAATCTATTTCCGAATAGGAGGCTATCATGGCTCAAATCTCATCTACATTTCAGATCGTCACGGACTATGCGTCAGGCCAGCCCACGATCAACCTCGCTACCTCTCGGGGTATGCGGGTTGTTTCCATTCAGGGAACCGGGGCTGACAACGCCGTTATCACGGTCAGTAAGGTCGCCTCCGGTGGCGGTCTTACCGCGATGGGCACTGTCACGATGCAGGACGCTGCCGGTGGTGGTGTAGATTCGCTGGTTGACCAGTACGGAGTCATGCAATCCGTTGCTGACTCCACTCTGGTTGCCACCGACACCATTCGGCTTGTTTGCTCGGCTGCGAACTCAACTCGTTGTGTTCTCAACTGCATGGCTGAAACTGGCGCAACTGTTGTGGAGTCCTGATAAATGGCAACTGCATTTATATCATCGACGTTCTGCATCTCGTTTGCACCGACTGACAACTCCGCGAAGACGATCACCAACCCCGGTCGTACTTTCAAGATTGTCGGAATCGCTGCGAACAATGAGACAGGTGGTGTCATTGGTGTCACTGTCACAGATGGAACCAACAACATCACTCAAGGTGGGTCGATCAATGTGGCAGCAAACACAGCGACATGGCTGGAGCTTGATGAGGATAATGTGGACATCACCAGCACTACGGAGAACCTTGTGATTACGTCCGCTACGGACTGCAAGGTAACCGTGTACTGTGTTGCTGCGTCTGGTGGCCAACAGTTGACTGTCAGCTAAGGAATCCCTTTCCTGTACTGAGGCCCCATCTCTCCGGAGGTGGGGCTTCTTTGTTGGTAGCACTGCGTTTTCCTCTCATCCATTGAGCGAAACGTCAGACGACGGTAGGATTCAGCCATTGACCGGAGTGCGTCTTGTCTGATCTTCCTGCCATCCTAACGCGATCTGAAGCCGCTGGACATACTGTGTTCAAGCGGGGATCGTGGAATGTGAACCTCATCGGGGTTCGCACGGCAGCAAGGGACGCCAACCTATTCGATGATTGGATACACGCTGTCTTCAAAGATGACTCCGGTGCTTGGGTAGATTTGAGCTTTGAGTGTACGACTGATCCCGGCACCTACCACTTGGAAAATCCGGGCCGTAGTGCAGGAACCGCCATCCTCAAAGCAGGGCAGTACCGATCCGTGTGGAAAATCGACCTCCATCAAGGAAAGTACGAAGCGTTGTGCCAGCGGAACGGAGAGGTCACTGTATTTCGCGATGCGACGAAGGACTCAACTCTCGATATGTCGAACGACTCCGTGTATGACGGCTGGTTTGGCATAAACATCCATAAAGCAGGTTCAGACTCCACTATCGTCAATAAGTGGAGTGCTGGCTGTCAAGTGATCGCCAACGCTGCGGAGTTTGAAATCTTCATGGCCATCATTCGCAAGTCTGCGGCTCTCCACGGAGACACTTTCTCCTACACCTTATTGGAGGACTAATGTACGGTATTCCCACCCCGCTCACAATCCCGGAGTCTATGGCTCCCTCGCCTACCTACAAAGGGATGGTACTGCCACCGCTCACCGAGGGTGCTTACTCGTTCGCCAAGAGGATCGCCACGAACCGCCACCTCGCCCGGAGTGCGGCCAACACGCTCATGTATCGCTATACGAGCGCGTATGACGGCGGCTCATGCTTCCCGTTCTTCTCTGGTCCCAGCCCGGATAGCGTCATCACCGGCACTGACAGGGACACCCTCGCGGCGTTCGCGTTGGTTCGGGGACTGTACCCGGCTGGTACGCCCGTGGGAGCAGCGCTGGCGGCGATACTTCCGCTTGCCAAGTCGGATGCTCTGCTGGCTTCCGTGGCGCTGTCGCGGATCGCAGCAGCCGTGAGGCGTCACAAGAAGCGTTGCGCTCCTACACCAGTACCGCCGGGACCAGCATCCGAATCGTGCGCTCCGGGCTATACGATGACTTGCACTCCGACGCCACCGCCCAAGCACGGTACAGGTGTAATGGTCCCCGACACTTACGGATTCATCGGAACATCGTGGCTCGCCTACGACAAGATGGTTCCACAAGATCCCCAGCTTACGCCGGAAGAAGATCCTCCCCGGCTCTGCCTTGACATGGCTTCGGAGGAGAAGCTCCAGAACCAACGCAAGTTTTCCATGTATATCGGCGGTCCTGCCGTCTTCATCGCAGGGTCTAAGCTGAAGGGTCCATTCGGATTGTTCATTATGGGGCTCGGAGTGGCCTGCACCGTTTGGCACGCCACAGCCCACAAAAAAGTCAAAGAGATCACAGGAGTCTAAAATGCACTATCCCCTCTCAGCCTACCAATACAACGCCATGCACAAGTACGGCTACGGTTCCCTTGAGGAAGCCGTGGATGACGTAGGCCAAAAAGCAGAATCGTTGATGGTACAGGCCAAGCAACAGGCGGAAGAAGCGGGAAGCGCAGTTGTTCATACGATGGAAGATGCCACTACTCGTCAGCGTCAGCGCCAAGCCGTCTACATGGTCGCTGCACCTCTGATTATCTTCTCTGGCATCACCAACAAACGGTACAAGACCTTGGGGATGGCATCAGCCGTGGTAGGGGCCTTGATCGGGTTCCGCAGCTACACCGAATACAAGAACGTCGAGGATCTTCGCAATCAAGTCGGCCTCAAGTAAGGAATATGAAGCGTGACGACGCCAAGAGAATGTACAGAAGACTGCACCGCGATGCCCAAAGCATCGTTGGGACGGACTTCTCCGTTCCTCTTATCGTGGGAAACCCCAAGTGGTTCCCAGAATCTCGCAATATGGCCTTCTGTGCCTACCGTGATCACAATGCAGGAAAACGGGACATTGAAATCGTCGTCGCTCCCAAACTTCTCCGAAGCAAGCCTGAGCGGGTCGAAGCGATCTTTCGCCATGAGCTTGCTCATGCCGCAGAGTTCCACCTTGGGGAGCATGAGCTACGCAAAATGGCAGCACTTGATGGGGAAACATTGCCCCCCGGCCCTGAACGGAGAGCCGACAAGGTTGCAGAAATCATTTGGGGAGAACCCATCTACTATGACGAGATTCTCGTCCAAACCCTCTCCGGAGGGAAACGACCACGACCCCGACACTTGGGGCTTTGAGGAGACACCATGAAGTTCGACAAAGACATGCTGATGAAGGTTGCCCTGATCATTTTCGGAATGATCGCGGGGATTGCGGGCTACGAGGTCGTCCAAGAGGATGACTCCGTGACCGTCACTCTCCCTGAACCCGCTGCGGAAGCTCCTGAAGCTCCTGAAGCACCTGCGGAGCCCGAAGCTCCCACCGAGGAATAAAATGGAAACTGGCATCGTCCGTCGAGGCGCACATCAAACTTCTACTCCTACCGAGTCGGGCTACGGCTATGGCTGGGCGGTGCCGAACTATACCTATAACGCCTCGCAGTATGCACCGGGACCAAGGCCCGCTGCGGCTTGGCCTCGGTCTTCCTACTCCGTATTCGGGGATGGTAAGCAGTATGGGAACATCGGGGATTTCTTGTCCAAGAGTTCGGCGTTCAACATTCCCAACTGGGCTGTTCTCGCTGGGGGTGGATACCTCTGGTACAAGCTCAGTAGTGGAAAGCGCGTTCGGATGCGGTCCAACCCCTATGGATTCCCCTTCCTGTTGACCGGTTTGGCTATTGGTGGGGCCGCTGCCTTTACCCAAGCAGGTGACTGGACCTCGGGGTACAGCGGCACTGGCCTGTTTTTGGGGTTGGCCCTCGGTGGCCTCTACGCCCTGAAATCCAAGGACCAACTGCTCACGACCGCTCTTGGTGGCGCTCTGATCGGTTGGGGTATGGGAACAGCCTACGAAAAGTATCTTGAGCCCGAAGAACAGGGCGGAGCATTGACAAAACTGTGGGATGGCCTCGTATGAGCTACGTCAATGCCATTCCAGCACTGCAAGGATTGGTGGCTCAGACGCCACTGACCGAGAACCCTCTCCACCTTGCCGCCAATGTGTACGGAGCTTTCCGTAACATGGGCGATACGGCCCCTCGCTCTGGCCTGAAGGAAAACTGGGTCCAACAGCAAATCCACACAGGTCTTCTATCAGACGTTGCTGTGAACGCTGTGATGGGTGCTTTGGTGCTGGGCACCGCAGGACACCTCCTACCTTATTTTGATGTGAAGTCCGGAGCCAAATGGGGCGCACTCCTTGGGGCTGGACAAGCCCTGTTTACCCGAATGACGAGTTGAATCATGGCAACCCTGTACCCTAAATACATCCAGAAATACTCCAACACAGCACAACTGCTGGGTACGGGCGGTATGCAATGTAAAAGCATCCACAGCAACGACGCTCTGGAGATTGAAAAGTGCTACTTCTTCGGAGGCTACCAAGGCCATAGAGGGGCCAACGGAGTCAGTAAGCGCACTTTTCGAGTCTACACAGGCCCCAAGTCAGCGTACTACGTCCTCCGTCAGCACGAAGCCTCCCTGAGAAGCTGGATCGCGGACGAAGAAGCCCGCATGAGTAACCTTTGGGACAAAATGCGGTACTCAGGAAAGTCTGATGACCGAATCCAACCTAAAGCATGGGGAGCAGGTAACAGTGGCAAGTCCAAAAGAGAACACAAAGAGCGAGCGGCCCGCTACATCGGCCACAGCTACCGCCGTAAGGAAGCCAAGAAAGCCCTTGAGTTGCAGAAGACACTCAATGACGTACTGCAAGCCGGAGCAGGGATTGTTACACCCCAGCTTTACATAAAACCCATGTTGATCGACCCCCGAGTTGCCGACGTACAGCGGCAGTCGGACATTGGTGTGCAATCGGGTCCAATCTATGAGGACTATGAGTCTGGAGGCAACGGTCAATCGGACCAATACCAAGAGCTTCTGGATCGCATTGCTGAGTTGGAAAGCTGGGAAGATGTTGTAAATGGGGGCGGATACATGCCCTCTGCCGACATTGATGCCCGTACTACCTACGTTGAGGAAGACGAAATCCCCACATGGATGTGGGCGGTTGGCGGAGCAGGTGCAGCCTTCGTCCTGTATCGGATGATGAAGAAATGAACTACGGATACTATGGGTCGGGTTGGTTCTCGAAAGGGTTGAAAGAAGGGAGTTTCTATAACCCGGACTACTCCCTAATAAACGGACACGCCATTGATGGCCCCATCCGAAAAGGACCGAGGCCCGTTGAGGAGCCGCCCTACATTCCATTCAATCAACCGCTGCCTGAAGGATGCGCTGACTGGAGTGGTGTGTGTAAGGACTCCAACGTATACAACACCATTGATGGTTCCAAATGTCCCATGAGTGAATCGACCAAGAGTTCGATGACCCACACCACGTACATGTGTCCAGAGTGGAAAACGTCAACGCTGGACCGCCTCACGGACTCCCTCAAGAAAAAGTCTCCTTGGAGGTTGATGGCTGTGGGAGCCGGAGCCGCATTGTTCCTGACCGGGTACTGGAGACGCAAATGAACTACGGAGCTACATGGAAAGGCAAGAAGGAACCGGTCGACCCGTGCCAGTTCCTCGATAAGTTTGCAGAGGGGAGCCGAGTGACGATCGGTGGTCCTCCGCGACAGTTGAACCCTACCTACGTGCAATGCAGGAAGCAGCAAGGGATCAGGGTCTACTACGAACGCGATCCCCTCAACCGCTTCGGCCCGTCGAAACTGGTTGAGGGGCCTTATGTTTCGGGGACCACACTCAAAGAAGCCGCTGCTGCTGCACAGCGGGCGGGGATTCAGCGGATTCCCGAGGAGTGGGGTGAGGAGCCTAAGTGGACGTTTCTTGAAGAAGTGTTGTGGGGAGAGGGAATCCCAACGTGGGTATGGGTCGCTGTGGGAGCCGCAGCCACACTGTTCCTGACTCGGAGGCGCAAATGAACTACGGCTATGGAAATACCTATGGTGGATTCTTCGATAAGATGAAGGGCTTGAAGATCCCAAACATGATCCAGCACGGATACATAGACGTGAAGGCGATACATCGGAAGCGCACCGCAGATCCATGCTCACACATCCCCTCCACGATTGATAACTGCCCTCCGGGGGCACACTGTTTCATGGGACCACAAGCCAACCCTGAGTGGGTTGCGTGCCGCGAAGCAGTACGTTTAGCAGAAGAAGAAGCACAGCGCGAAGCCATCCGTCAGGAAGTCCGGACTGAGATGCAGCCCGTTCCTTGGTGGGCATGGGCCATTGGTGGTGCCGCACTCGCTATGCTGGTGGTGCGCCGATGAACTACGGATCTACCGAGTTTATGGGGCTGCCGATTAGTCCTGCTGTGGAGGCCGCATGTGGACCTCCGCCTTCTGTTCAGCCGGGACTGAATGTTGGGGGTTCAGAGATACCGGCGTATTTCGAGTGCGCTACGCAAGCGAGATTGGAGGAGTCATGCCGCAACCCGGTACGAGCTTCCAGCATCTTAGCTATGGGCGGTATGGGTCTATTCTTGGGGGCGGGTGCCGGTGCTTTACTGGGAGCGTTGTTTGGGAAGACCAAAGGAGGAGCCATCACCGGAGCCGTGCTTGGGACCTCCGTTGTAGTCCTCCCATCGGTACTGCTCGTTTCTTCCGTGAAGAAAAAGTGTGCCCGAGAAGGCTTGGAGTGGGGAGCATGAGTCTTGAGAGCCATCTAAAGCGTCAGGGCCTTCTTCCCGATACACGGGAGAAGTACGCTCGGATCATTGAGCAAGCCGGAGACAACCCGGTGAGTTGGCTGCACGACAAGCTCCATGCTCGGACGCCGATTGGCACTGTTCTGCCCCTGAGAGCCGCTGTGAAGCATTTGCTTGTCTCCGAGGGGTATAGCCCTGAAGAAGTCAATGGGATGCTACCGAAGGCCAAGGGGAGGCCCTGTGGACTGCGTGACAGCCTGACTGTTGAACAACTCGCGCTGTACTACCAAGTCACAGACAAACAAGGCGATCCCGTCAAGACGATTCTCAAGCTGCTGCCCAAGACAGGACTCCGTATCTCTGAAATCTGCTCACTCTCCCGATCCAACCTTGTTCGACAGACAGGAGTAGCGGGAATCAAGTTTCGTGGGAAGCGCGACGAAGAACGCTTTGTCCCTCTCAACTCCGCAGCCCAGACCGCCCTCAAGCGGTATCTCGACCTCTATGAACCCGACCACTGGCTATTCCAAGGGAACAGCAGCGGTCCAATCAGCCCCGAAGCCGTGCGGAAAGTATGCCGAAAAATGCGTACTGAGTACCCTGCTCTGGGCGATCTTTCCCCTCACGTTCTGCGCCATACATTTGCAACGATGGCGCTCAGGAACGGAGCCGATCTGCGAACGGTCCAAGCCCTTCTTGGACACAAGAGCATCCAAACAACAGCCAGATACTTGCATCCTGACGCTGGCATCCTACAAAGTGCTGTAAAGGACTTGGAGTAAACCATGACTATGCGAATCGTACCCAACCCCGGCCAGAGCCACGCCGACCTTCAGAGCGCCTATGGCCAGATGGGACAAGCTCCGCTTCCCCAAGGGAATCCACCCGCCAACTTGCCGGGTTCCCCTCCTTTCCAGATGCCTCCGCTTGGGACACGCTATGGCCCTGGCCCCAGCTATGCTTCGGGACAGCAGGGCGTTCAGCCTGTGATACCACCCTCGGGCCTTCCGGGTCCAATCTACCCCGGTACATGGAAGGGCCACTCGTGGCACCCAGGACCCGGTGTGAAGTACACAGGGAACGTAGACAAGTACATGGGAGGGCAGTCCCCTACGATGTACGGAGGGTTTGCCGATTACACCCAAGACACCGAGTTCAAGAAGTTCTTGAAGTTTGGTATCGTGGACAATGGCATTCTGATCATTTTCACGGGACTGGGAGTTGGTCTGGATGAAAAGATTGCCAAAGCCCTAAAAGTTCCCCGTGGTTGGGGTCCGATCATGGGAGCGAGCATCGGGAACGCTGTCTCCGACGGAGTAGCAGCCCTGACCGACAAAGAGTCCGGCATGAAAGCTGCGCTGGGCGTGACAGCCGGTTGTTTGCTCCCCATCATACCGATCGGGATTGCTTCTTATATGATGAAAAAGTCTCCACAGGATAAGACAGCCCAATACTTGATCATGGGAAGCAGTGCCGCGATGGTACTCTGGGCCTTCATGTCGAAGAAGTGAGTTTATGGAATACGCCGCTACGCTGCTGAACAGATACAAGAAAGTAGCGTCCCTCGCAGAGCGAGGGGAAGCCGGTGAGCGGGACAATGCAGAACGTCAGCGCGAGAAGCTGGAAAAGAAATACCCCGGCATTGGTTACCAGACTCAACTCAGAGACAAGCAAGAGAAAGAGCAGGCTTACAAAGGCCCCGGAGCCTTTGATGCCAGCAACACGGAGCGATGGAAGCGCTGGGGAAACATGGCAGAGACAGCCTTCGCATGGGCCACAGAGGTCGCAGGTGAAGTCGCTAATCTGGATTACGCCCGCCGCTGCGCCGATGAGCTTGTGGAGGTCAAGGCCAGCAACTTATCCAGCGCCAAACACCAGATTGCGGTCAAAATCCCTCTGAAATCGCTCTACTCCGTAGGACACCACCTCAACCCGGCTCAGAAGCAAATCTTTGCTCAGGTGATCGGGGCTAAGGTCACGGAGATGGTGATGAAGGCTCTGGAACAGGACTAAGGGATTACCTCACAGAACCAGCCCATTGACATAGGTGATCTGTACGGTCACTGCCACTCCCACAGAGTCGAAGTACAATGACGACGCACTGTCGGTGGGGCGCTGTGATTTGCTGCCGATAGAGAGCGTCAGAGCACTCCCTCCGGGGACAACGGACCCTGTTGCCGGAGTGATGGCAGCGGTGGATGTTTGCCACCGACAGAGAAGGTCCGTACCCGGCGTATTGTTCAGGATGACAATGGTATGCGTATTGTCTCGGATCGTATCGTCAGGAGGACCAGCCAGAGAGGTCACCGCCGTGCCGGGAGTCGTGACGAGTTGGACGCCATCGGAAGGATTGTTGGATATTGCCATGAGTCACTCCGCAACTATGGTAGCTCATCCTTACGCTGGGAGCGATGACTGAGCATGATTTGGGGTGCTATCACCCACTGAGTCGGTGCCTACCTCAATGACGGTCCAGCCCTTCGGTAGACGGCCTTTGTGCTTGATTGGGCTGGTGATCAGAACTTGACCCGGAGCATCGGACAGCGCAGCCATCACTTCGCGGAGAGTACCGGGATCGAAAGCCCGTTCTTCAGGCGTGAAGATGAGCAAGTCTTCATCCCCGGTAGCCGAGGCACAAGCCAAGGCCAGAGTCAGTCGTGCCCACTCTGCTCCAGAGAGAGCGGTGTGAAGCTGACCGTCGCGGTCAAACCCAAACCGGCATACCTCTTTTTCATCTTCTTCCAAGACGAGTTTGAAGGTATCGGTAGAAGGCAGGTAGCTCTGTACGGATTCCTCAAAACGGACCACGGCAGACTTGACCAAGCGATTGATCGCTTGCTTTGATGATTCCACCACTTCTTCCAGATCAGAGATGTCGGCTTTCAGGGTACGCATTGCGTCCTTCTGGCTGCGGAGATTTTTCCACTGGGACGCCGCACCTTCAAGGGCTGTTTTCTTGATTTGAGCCCGTTCCCATACGCTCTTTGCCTCATCCACTGAGGGACCATCAGAGTCCATCTGGTCGAGTGCAGCAGCTAAGTCTTGGTATTCGCGTACTGCACGCTCCGCTTCTTTGGCTGTGGTTCCGACCAACTCATTGACAGTAGCCGCTACGTCCCACCACTCTTTCCGAGCAGCCATACTGACGCAGATCCCATGCTTTGATTCCCGCAACCGAATGTGATCTACACCTCCTGACCGTTCGCAGACCAAGCACCCCTCCGCTCCTACGTCGATGTGGAGTTGATGGATGTCGTTGAGGGCGTGGATACGCTCAACCAATGCGCTTTCCTGCTCCGTCACGTTCTCTCCGGGCGGAGTGAGGCCCATGATTTCTTCCGCGTCCCGTTGGGCTGCGTCCATTTCTTCGATACGGCTCCGAGCAATCCCTTTGAGGCGCTCTGCCTGTTCTTCCACTCCGGCTCTGGAACTGGCTTTCAGGGCCGCTTCGTAGTCGCTCAGTGCTTGGGCGTCGGCTTTTCTCGCCCGATCCAGCACAGCATCCGTAGGTTCAGCGTCAAGATTGGCGGCAAGGCGATCAAGCACGACCTGTTCTGTGGTCAGTGTCTTCTTGTCAGCACGGATCTTCTTGCTTGCGTTCTGGCGGACAGACAGCAGAATGTCGATTTCGCTTTTATGCTCCGCTTTGGCGTAGTGATTGTAAAGGTCCTGTGCTTCCGGCGTGAACCATGAGAGTACGTCCTCCCGAGTCACGTCCTTCACAACCTTAGACAGCAGCCAAGATCGCGCTGTGTCAGCACTCCCTCCCAGCGCTGCCCGAACGTCCCGAACCGGAAACGACGCCGCTACGGAGCAGGTATGTGCTGCTTTCTTTGCTCCCCCTCGGTTGTTTGATTGGGCCTCATAGGATGCGGCCTTACCGTGACTGAACTCCGCTTCTGCAAAGACTCTTTTTCCGTCAGCCAGAGTAAGCAACTCAGCCTCTCGCTTTACCTCTGCCCGTCCTACAATGTCCGAGGCAGAGCCTCCGACTGCAAGCTCAATGGCGTTGATGATGGCAGATTTTCCAATGCCGTTGGGTCCGACGATCAACGTCTTCTCCCCCAACTCTTGATCTACTCCGCCTTTGATGTTGCTCTTGATTCCTTTGATGTGCATTTGTGGCCTCCAAGCCTGTGTGTGTCTGAAGACCTTATCGTGGAGGAAGCAAGCTGTCAAACCGTCCGGACAAACTTTATTACAGGGGTTATCCGGGTATTTGCCGTCACCGACTCCCGCAGCTTGCTCCGGTAGCTTGGCAGATCGCCGCCAAGTCCATCGCCATGTCTCGTTGCTCTGCTCTCATGGCACGTTGCTCTACCATCATCTCATCTTGCTGCTCCGTGAGATGCTCGATTTTGGTCTGGGAGACAGGATGACCGGAAAGGTCGGTGTGGCTGGCGAGCACTTGCTGTTGGGCCTCCACCTTGTTCTCCAACGCTCCGATGTCGGCGGTGTCACTGGAAACCATTTGCACCAACGTCCCGGCCCCGAAGATCACGGGGATGGCCCAGATCAATACTTTGAGGGCAATATCCTTCTTGTCCAACTCATCAGGCATTTCGTGTACATTCCTTGATCTCGCGGAGAGCATCATCGAGCTTTCGGGCATTTTCATTGAGTCGTTCCACTACTTCAGATTGAACTTCTTGCCTCATCCTGAAAAACTCCCGCTGGCCTTGGGCATTGTCATCACGGAGTTGGTTGATAACAGCATCATATCGCACTCTCATCCCCTCGATCCGCTCATCATAGTCGGTGTTGATTTTATCAAGCTGTTCAGTAAATCGAGCTACGAGCCCATCCAACCGCTTCTGCATCCCCATGTACTGCCACACAAGAAATGCGGCAAAGATACCAAGGGCTCCGAAGTCAAAGAGTTGAGCCACCACCGAATCCGTCACGCCACGGCCTTCCCAAGCTCTTTGAAGGCCACTTTTTCCAATCCCCATGCAGCCAAGGCGCTTGGCGCACTGTATTCCTTCGGCCAATAGATACTCCCTCGGCCATTTATGGAGATGTCGTGGATGGCTTCTTCAGGCATCACAGTAGACCAGATAGGCACCATGGACTTTGCCAGTGTGATCGGCGGAGGGATATTGAGGTCCATTTTGAGGAAACCCGCTACACCCGCTGCGGTTTGAAAAGTCTCAGACAGACCTTCCTTTTGCAGTTCTTCCATGAGCCGTTGGCGAACGTAGAGCCGAAAGGCAATCCAACCCCCCACACCCAGCCCACCAGCAAGCCCGAGGGAAATGCTCGTACCAAAGATTCCATTTTGGCGACGTTTCAAGACGCACCTCCGCTCACCAACTATGTCACGGAGAGGGAAGACGGGCCAGCTTCAAGGACAAAATGGGGTGCTACGTCACCATGGAATCCGCGAGCCGCTCCAGCGCAACCAGATCACTCCGCTGCTGTGGAGCGTGTTCTCCTTTTGCCCATCGGTAGATGGTCCGGCTCGATACTCGTCCATTCAGCTTTTCTGCAATATCACTCGGAGAGTGTCCTGCTGCTTGGAGCTTCAGCACAAGTTCGCGTGCTCTCTCCATCAAATCAGGGGTTTCCATGTTTGTCTCCTTGCATCACCCTATCATGTATCAAGGGTTAGACGCCATCCACTTTGCCAGTTGTCACTGTCAACGGACTCAACACCGATAACCTGTGTGATCTTGCTGTCCATTACCAATGCAACCATCCTGCGACCTGTGAGGGCTTTTTCAACGATGTCTGCGGTGGCTTTTCCTACCCTCTCCGTAGTGCAGACGATGGCATTGTAGAGAGGCGTTCGGAACTCGTAATCCACGCCACAAGCGACATGAGTAGTCCACGCATCCCAGCTACCTGATTGCTTGAAGCTGCGGTCCCACTCTTGGTCGGCAGTCACTACCGCCACGTCAGCGTGAGAAACGGCAGCGGAGAACTTGTCCTCCACAACAGCTTTTGCGGATTGTACATGGAGATCAGATGACCCTTTCGGGGAAGCCAGAAAGATGTTGTACTCCGCACTCATGGTAGTTCCCTCAAAGCGCCATCAACCGCGCCCCTCAAATGGTCACTTACCATGGTGACGGCTCCTTGTGACATGCTTTGGTTTGGGCTGTCGAGCCATTCCAAGTATGCGCGAACCGAGGCGATGAGGGCATCTACCTTCCTTGGAGATGAGAGCGACAACTCGCGACGGAGAGTTTCATTCTCATCGCGTAGGTCGTCCACGGTATCTTCCAGCTTGTCGATGTGTTGTTCAATCTCGTCTGTCATGTGTTCTCCTTAGACATCGGCCCATGTGTGGCCTATGTCGGCTGTGGCAGTGAAGGTCACTCCGGGGAGCGACGGGTGTGTAAGATTCATGCACTCCTCCAGAAGTGCGGCAACTTTTGGTCCTTCTGATTCTGGACATTCTACTACGAGAGAATCGTGGCACTGGTTGACAATACCTGTGCCCGGACCCCATTTTTCAAAGGGGATTTCTTCAAACAAGCGCAACAGCGCAATGTTCATCAGGGAAGCACCTGCGGCTTGGATAGGAAAGTTCACGATTTCATTGGGGTTTTCACCATCGAGGAAGTCCCTTCTCCGTCCCATGATCGGTTCAGCCAGAAAGCCTTTTGCTCTCCATGTCATCAACTCTCGATCCCATCCGGCATCGAATCGCGCACCATCTACCCACTTTTCGTGCATCATCCTCACTTCTCGGAGGGAGAGCTTGAGGTAGGGAAGCGATGTGGTTCCATCTCCGTTGTCCGTTTCGGTCTGAGTGATCACTCGATGTACAGTCTCGACCGTAGCCCAGTATTGGGAAGCGTATTGAACCGACTTAGACAGGTTTCGGAGCTTCTTCGCGTTGCCTTTGAAGGGATGCCCCGTCTTCCACGGATGCTCGCTGCCAGCAGCCTTTACAAAGCGATCCCCAAAGATCGCATAGGCCGTCACAGAGCTATGTGGGTCGAGCCCATCCTCAAAGGCTTGGAGGTATTTCTCCGATTTCCAGCGACTTGCAGCAATCCGCAACTCCAACTGGTCAGCATCAGCCCCGACCAACACGTTCCCCGGCGCGGCAACTACCATACTCCGCAGCTTGAAAGGGAAGTTCTGTGCGTTGATGGGCTTGGAGCTACTGAGCCGCCCCGTAGTGGTGACATGGGCATTGTAGCCGGGGTGCATCCTTCCGGTAAAAGGGTCAACGATACCCACTTTCATGTCTCCGAGTGCCTTCCGGCGCTCAATCTCGTCCCAAGTATCGTCAGAATCCCAACCACCACCTGCTTCCAACGTGTTGTACCGGAGCTTGGTCACGTATGTCCCCAGCATCTTTTGGGATTTTCGGTAGTATCGAATCGACGACAGTGCGGATCTCTGTTGGTCCGTCAAGGTCTTGATTGTCATGGAAGCACGGAGCACATCATCCGAGGTGGATGGATCTCCGCTCAGGGTAAACCGGATTTTGTCCTCTACGGGAGGTTCGAGCTTCCACTCATTGAACAGGAGATCCCGCAGTTGGTTCACCGAGCCGGGATTCAGGGTTGGCCGCCCTGTGATGTCTTGGAGTTTCTTTCTATGCTCCGTCACTGAGGCCGTGAGTTCCCTCTCAAACTCCAATCGCTTCTCTTGGTCTACATACATACCGACTCTGTGCATCCCAGCGCAGATTTCTTGCAGCTTGTGGTCACACTGCATCGCTTCTTCTTGCCTCCGCAGCTTGACCTGTGAGAACAACGGAGGGACGACGGCTGCTGTGACAGCCACATCGTAGGCACAGTATTCATGCAGTTCATGGTCCGATTCGCCACCAAGGGCCTTCTTGTTGCCCTCCCGGTCGGTTTTCCATGAAGGTGCATCAGTATAGAGTGATCCGACAAAACCCAGAGAGTGAGGCAGTTCTGACTCCACCAGCCGGTGCAACAGCATGGTGTCCATCACGGGCTCCGGGGTCACACCAAGCTGGTTCTCAACTACGAGCTTGTCGTAGTATCCTGCATTGTGACCTACCTTGAGTTTTGTCGGATCTTGGAAGAAATCACGGAGAACCTGCTTGACTTCCTCCAGTTGGGGGGACGGATAAAACTTGATGTCTTTGTGGATGCCGTCGATACCTACCACAGCAACCCGTTCTGGGCTTCCGATGGCAATGCACCGGAGGTTAGCTGTCAATGCCTCGATTCCGTCAGTCTCCACATCGTATGTCCAGTAGGGAACATCGGGATCGTTCAAGAACGTCCGGAGTGTATCGGCGTCGGGATGGTAGAGGATCTCTGGAGGCTCCCACTTCAGATCACCGCGAAGCCATCGTGCAGCACGTTGAACATCGTTGCGAAAAACATGGGTCCATCGTTGGGCTCTCATCACGAAAGCCGGATGGAGGGTAGGCATGATCTTCAGAACCCTACCCTCCCGTTCTATCTCCGTCGGACCTCCCCGAACAGCCATGATTGAGATTCCATTGCTCAGGAGGGCTTTGGCTGCGGTGCTGCCCAGACTCAGGATGTGTTGGTAAGGCTCCAACTCTTTCCAGAGTCGAGGTTTGCAGCACTCCATCGGTGTTTGGATGAGAGGCTGGAGGGTGGCCGTTTTATCGACCTTCTTACGCTCTCTGTTCTCCTTCTCAATGATCCGGTTGGACTTACGGAGCATCTCCAGAAAGCGCCCCATGTCGTTCTCCGGAGGGCGACAAAGGCACACGTTCGTCCAGTGGACGTGGCTACGCTTCAGTCCGGCTCTTTGCACGGTCTGTGTGATAATGTTTCCGGACGGCCCCACAAAGGGACGACCCTCGCGTATCTCATGTTCTCCGGGTGCTTCCCCTATCGCAACAATCTTTACTTCCCTACTCGTTTCAGGAGGTACAGGCCCTTCAAAAACATTGAGGGGGCACAGGTCACACTTTGCGCCATGTTGCTTAGGGTCGTACATCATCAAAGTCCAATGGGATAAAGCGAGGGCCGTCCGGGGGTGGGTACTTCCCGAACACCACGAAACAGCTTGGTGCTGTCGCGGGGTTCTTGGGTTGCCCAGTGTCACCGAGGAACTTCAATCGCCCTCGGATAAGAAAAACCAACTTTGCTTTCATCACGTAGTCGTGCCACCACCTTGTATCCGTTCTGGCGAAGATGAGGACTCCAACAGTCTTTCCACCTTGGGCTTCCCGATAGGCTTTTTCGATCCACTTGCCGACTCCCCGTCCATAAGGCGGGTTGAGCCATACAGCTTGGGCGTCCCAAGGAACTGAGAGGGCGTCCGTCTCCGGCCCAATAAACCTTTCGCAAAGAGCATTGTCCTTCCGTGCCGCAGCATCAAGTTGGAACTGGTACTTCTGGTTGAAATACTGGAAGACATAGGGTGGTGTTCCCCAATCCTGCTTCGTAGGTGCGTTCACCTCATGTGTCCATGCTTCAGTAGTCACAACAAACCTCCACACCAATCCACACTGCCATTGCGATCACTGAAGCCGTGACTCCAATACCAATCCATTTGAGAAGGGTCGGAGAGGGCACAGGAAAGTAGGGAAACATGACTACCACAGGTCAGATGATTTCAGATTCAGGATTCCGAGGAAAAGCCACCGGAGTCTTCTTGTTGAGCGTCCGTGACCAGATAAGCTCAAGCTCCATTCGGCGAGGATGCCGCCCCAACTCTCTGAGGTAGCAATCAGTGATGTTGTTGATGGCGTACTCGGCCAACTGCTCCGGGTTGTCCCCAGTGACCAGCTTTTTCTGGTCGGGAGGAGCACCTTCGTAGTTGCCGTACAGATCAACATTGAACCAGCGACTCATTATTCTTCCGCTCCATCTCGCGTCAGGGTAGGCAGCGGAGTCTGAAGATGCAGCACAGTGGCCACCAGACGAGCGACCATGCCAAACTCCACATTACACGGAGATTGGGAGTGGACCCCAGCTTCCATTGCTTCCCGAATGGGAGCAGCGACGGCTTCCATGTCTTTTGGAGATAGTGGGTGTAGGTCTGTGAGCTTAGGCGCACCGATAACGGGGGTAACTTGGACGGGCTTGCCGTCAGGTCCAACGAGCATTGTCTAATCCTGAGAGTTTGATGTGGTGGGCTTCAGCCCGTAGTGGTCTTTGTACCAACCTCCACCCTTGAGGGCGAAGTTGGTGCGGGAAATCTGTTTGGCCATCACCGTGTGACAGTCCGCGCAAGCAGGAGGATCGTCATAGTGACGTTGGAGAACCTCAACGTGCTTCTCACATTGGGTGCATTTGTATTCATATAGGGGCATCAGTGGGGTCCTCGTCAATAAACATCGGTGTACCGGGTCCAACCCACGACCCAAGCGTGTTGCACTCAAAGTATTCGGTGGCTTCTTCGTGGGTCATCTTGTCTTGCTCGACGTGGGCATTGAGGATGCCACGGAGACTGTAAGCAAGGACCGGCCCATAGGTAAACCGGTAAGCTACTCCCACAATGAAGGGGTCGTAGAAACTGGCAGGCTCCAACCGCATCACCTCACACTCCGTATCGGCTAACCAGTCCAGAATGTGTTGGGTTGAGGGAGGTGGGCAAAGGCTGGGCATGATCTGTCGCGGTAGAGGTCGGGGTGAGAGGGATCGAACCAGTCATCTTCCGCTTCGTAAACGGACGCTCTATCCAAGTTGAGCTACACCCCGGAGGTGAAAAGAGGGTAGTCTCTCCTACCAGTCAAGCCTGAGTCCAGTGGCTTTCCTTTCTACTTCTTACCGATTCAACGCGGCGAGAAGCCCATCCTTGGTTACTGCGTTGCCACCTGAGATGGGGGCACCGGCACCGTTACCAATACCCGTAGCTGGGGCCGTTGAGGAACCCAAAGCAGAGGTTGGTGCAGTAGCAGCAGCATCAAACTGAGCCTTTTGCTGTGCAAAGTCATGTGGAGCGAGGAACTTCAGTTCTTCGTAGATCCCCATGTCCTTGTCACCGGGCTTGTAGTAGATCGCGCAAGAGCGACCAACAAGCACGTCACGCTTGACACCGATAACACCGGCATCAATCTCAGCGGGCTGGTAGCCCATGCTCTCGAAAGCTGCACGCCAGTAATAGCGCACACCATCTTCCTCGCCTTGAGGAATACCGAGCCAAGCGGTTCGCACCGTGCCTTCAAACTTACCCTTGAGGGATACTTTGATGGCGACTTGGGGGCGACCGTTCTTAGAGGTGGTTTGGAAAGCGTCCGAGACGGTTCCTTCATAGAAACCCTCGGGGAGTTTCATGCCACCGCCAGAAGCAGCCCGGATGCCGGAGAGGTTGACGTTGAATTCAAAGTTAGGATTAGAGTTGTCCATGTGTGTTTTCTCCAAAGAAAAAGGACGAATAAATGGCTGAACTCAAGCGCGTCAGCCAAACGCTTATGAAATGAATATGCCTTCAGTCGCAGAGAGCGCACGCCGAATCACAGAGCGATCCAGTGCATCTCGCATTGTCCAACGGGCTGCGGCAGGTGTGACTCCGCCTTCGATAAGGTGCTTGTAAGATGAGTTTACGGTTTCCGCAACCTGTTCTCCGGCAAGTAGTGAGAGGGCTACCTTTTCGACCACTTCTTCCTGCCATCCGAGGTCGGAATGGCGAGACATCTCGTATCCTGCGGCACGGAGAATCTCGGCCAGATTCATTGGGGCCGGGTGGATTCTGGTGGCGATATTGAACCGATCTTTCATCACGTAATCAGTGCTGAACTGGCACTGGTAGACTCCCGGCCAAGGCTTCCGCATGGGCTCATGTCCACACCGGAAAACCATGTCGCACATCGCGGGGATTTGCTCGGGCAACTTTCCGGAGAGCATAGGTCCGCCCCGAAGCCGCGTCCCATCGGCCCTCATCTTGGGTGCTTGCTCCCAGCAGTTTAGAATAACGTGAACATTGGCGTATCTGGCAGCGTTTCGGAACGCCAAGGCTGCATCCCGCAGCTTGCCCCAAAGGGTAAACCCGGAGAAGCGTTTGTCATAGACGGCAAACTGCTGCTCTGCAAGAAAGCTGAAATCATCCACAACAACAGCGTCGAAGTCATGGTCCTTCACCTTGCCCAGCTTCTCCAGAAACTTAGTGGCATCGTCCATGATCTGAGCTTCCATGGTATGTGGCTCGTAACCGCACAGACTCCGTACTGGCTGGAGTGCGCCTCTGGCAGCGATGAACACTGCATTGGGGAAGCTGTATCCAAGGTCGGTAGTCTTACCCGACCCGGAGGGACCGTAGGTACAAACCAAAGCTGGTTCTTTTTTCATGTGGAATCCGTGGAAAGTCGTTGTGTGTGTGAAGAAGCTATCGTGTGGGTTTGTCAGTTGTCAAGCAGGTCAGGTCAAGTTTTTCAGGATGACTCCGTATGACCCCATTTACATTGCTCGATGTAGTTGCAGGGACCGTAGCGGTGAAAGCAAACCAGTTCACTCGGAGCGATAGGCCACTTGTCTGCGGGACGGCCTTCATCGAGTAGTTTCTGGATGCCTTCTTCCGCGTCTTTGACAGCACTGGGCCATCTTTCCATCATCTTTGGTGCGGGGTCTACATTGAAGCGTTCAAACTTGAAATCTCCTCCGTGCTGGATCATGTTGAGGCGCATCCCACCGAAACGATCTCCAAAATGGATCTTTCCGAGCGTCTGATAGCCAAGGATCTGACCTGATACGGAGTAGAACTTCCGCTGCTGGGCTTGAAGCCGTCCCGTTGTCTTGTGATCAATGATCCAGATTTTCCCTTCGCTGTCTTCCACCACCAAGTCCATTCGACCGGTGAACCGATAACCTTCGATCTGGGCTTCCAGTAGTTCCTCTACGGCTACAACCTTGAACCGTTCATTGCGCCACTTCACCAGATAGGCTTCCGTTACTCGCTTCGCCAACTCTCCATGGTCTTTCCAGTGGGGCTTGGCTTCTACCATGATGTCGATTGCTTCAATGGGGTCGAAATAGAGCTTGGGATCTCTCCCCTGCTGCTTCTCACGGAGTTGAGCGTAGTGTTGAGCCAATCCAAGGTGAACAAGCGAGCCCTTCACAAGAGGTGGGGCATCTTCGTTGATCCCTTTGAGGCCAGCGAGGTAGTTCCACGCATATCGCTGTGGGCACTCCAGAAAGAGTTGGAGCCTGTGCCATCCTCGCGGAGAGGGGCCGGTGAAAATCAAGAGTCGGTCATCGTTGTTCATGTGTCTTCCAATAGCTTTCCCAAAATCGAGTCAGCAAGTTCTTCGGGGTTTTGGGTTCCCCCGATTGCAAGTGCAGCCTCCGCAAGCTCAGAGTCTTCCGATACCCGTTCTACGGCTGGCAGCTTTCCTATGAGCTTGTCTGCTACGTGCTCGTCTACTGTGTCTTCGGAGATGACGTAGTAGATGACGACGGGGCGTTGTTGCCCAAGGCGGCAGAATCGGCCTTCCCATTGTCGAATCTGACCGGGAGTCCAAGGAAGCATGACAAAGAGGGCGGCATCAGTGTCATGCAAGTTGATTGCTTCTCCAAAAGCATCTCCAGTTCCGACAAGTACGCAAGGACCAGTGTGATCCATGTAATCGTCCACAATGTCTTGACGGCTTGCCGTAGACTGCCCACCATGCGCTGCCCAAATCGTCGCCTTCGTTTTCTTGGCACCTTGGGACTTCCGAATGATGTCTCCGAGTTCTTCACAGTCTCTCCTTCGGCCTGTAAAGATCACGACCTTTTGGTTGTCATAGAGGTGATCTTCGACCAGCCCGATCACAGCACGGCGCTTCCCACTCGCAGCTTGGGCCAGTTTGACTTCAAGGATGGCCGTGGGGCCTCTTTGAGCCGCGTCTTTTAGTTGTTTCACGAAACCGCCAGTGGCCCTTGTTTGGTCCTCTGGGGCGATGTAGACCGATTGTCTCCGTTTCGGAGGTAGGTCGCGATGGGTAGTCCGATAGTCGATCTTGTGGGCTGATCCCAGCAACCGTTCTCGCAACTCGTCGAGATTGGAAGCTCCGGTAGTATCCAAGCCGCCGTACATTCCCGGCTTGGCATCGGCATACCGCCGCATCCAGACTCCTTTGTTTCCCCATGAGTGCGGTTCAGCCAGATCCAACTGACCCCATAGGTCACGTACACGGTCCTTGATCGGAGTAGCCGTAGTGCAACAGCGGCGAGAGCAAGCCTTGGCAATCTTGGCAGCGCTCATCGTAGTGTTCTTGCGGGGTACTACCATCATGGAGCAACCGTCTTGCTCTGTGAGAAACCCTCCACGGCGTCGAGCTTCTGCCTCTTGCTCCCGAGGATCGCCGTCACCAAGAGGGATGGACTCCCAGCGCTTGTCGGATTTCCCTCTGTGGGACTCATCGAAGATGATGGACGTAGGCCCCAAAGCAAGGATTTCCTCTGTGTTTGAGGTGAGGGCTTCCCACCCCACAATAACGACGGGACGCTCTTGAGAATCCCAATACTGCTGGAGTGTCTCCGGCTCTACCCCTTTGCGTACATATCCTTTGGGTCGAATGACGTAGGGTTTGATGTTGGTGAACTTCTCGACTTCCCTTCCATACTGAAGGCGGCTCGCAGCGCGAGTGACGATGACCAGTGGACCCGGCGCAAGCAAACCCCACAGGATTCCGCTCAGGGTCTTACCCGCTCCTGTCGGATGCCAGAAATGGACTCCGGCTCTGTTTGCTGAAAACTCCAAGGCTTCTTTTTGGAAAGGCATCAGGAACCCGTCGAGTACAAACTCTCGGACTTCTCCGCCCTCTCGCAAGCGGCCCTCGATGGTTTCCCAACTCACTTCCGTCGGTGGGGAGCCTTGCCATGTAGCAGAAGCTACCGGCACTCCGTTGATCAAGCCATTGACCAAATCGACGGCATGGTGAGGGATAATCAACCGTGATCCGCTGATCTTCACACCGGGTACTTGGAGCAGGTTGTCACGCAAGTACCCCCAGTCGCCATTGGCAACGACATAAGGGCAGTTTGGGTAAGCCAATCCCATTCGGTAGCTCCATCAGTGTGTGTCTGGGGAGCGTATCAAGGGATGGGAGTGCTGTCAATATGTCCTGACAGTCATTCCTTTGGTGGGAGCGGAGGAGTCCACCTACCCTGTGAAATCAGCTTGTTGCGTTCCTGCTCAGAGTGGTGACGGTGGATCTTCTTTTCAACATTGCGGAGCAGTTCTTCCGCCAAGAGATCAAACTCGCGTCTGGTGATGAAATGGTCATTCGTATCAGGATTCATCGTTCTTCCCCTCAATCTGAGCCTCGGCCATCCTGAGCGTGGTGTCAGCCGCATAGCTAAAAGCAGCCGACGCGAAAGCCCAGATTGGTGCATGGTGCCACACAACTTCGTTGTGGCTGATCGCAAAGTAGGCCAAGTATCCGGTGTGAAATCCGGTGCAGTAAGCACACGCCAGCAGCCGATTGAGGATTCGGGGGATCTTCTCATGTACGAAATCAGGCAGCTTGTTCATGGCACCGAAGGTGAGTCCATAGGCAAAAACGAGTTCTATCAATCCGGGCATCAGTCCTCCTGCATCGCTTGGACGAGCAGTCCACGGGCTACCGCGTCGAATGGCTCCGCTGCTGCTCGGACTTCAGTAATCTCCAGTGGCATCTTCTTACCTTTCTTCTCCAACACTTCCCGAAACAGGTCAATGAAACCCTTGGCGGTACTGGTCCCACCAGAGACAATGATGGGGATGGGCTTGGTCACCATCTGACCGAGGCCGCGACTTGTAAACTCCGTAGACACCAGATCGAGAGCATACTGGACAAGCTCTTTGTAGTAGAAAACGATCGCTTCTTCTTCGCGGGTCTGGGGGTGCTGAAGATCGAGTCCCGATTCTTTGATAGAGCACATCCGAGCGCCGGTTCCACCAACAGCCTTGGCTGCGCCTCCGTCGATCCAGTCTCCTCCGCGAGCCACACTGAAGCTCATCGCCTCGATTGCATTGTAGCCAATGGCGATGTTCGTCATACCGGAGCCAAAGATGAAAGCGAGTGCGCTGAAGC